>Ga0105107_10000059_pt1 | contig 56428 bp, 54 predicted proteins | sample PPLLaktember2015_6_FD_79335 | JGI IMG/M metagenome (GOLD analysis project Ga0105107, IMG submission 79335) | Freshwater sediment microbial communities from Prairie Pothole Lake near Jamestown, North Dakota, USA - PPLs Lake P8 Core (1) Depth... | ecosystem: Environmental > Aquatic > Freshwater >...
GGCGCAGATCCGGATATCCGGGCTCCAGCCGGGCGATTACCGCCTCGCCGCCGAGATATCACTGCCCCCGGACTTTCACCTCGTCAAGTGCGAACCACAGCTCTTTGACGTGACCGTGAAGTAGCATGCGGGCGCGGCGCCTTGCGCCCTGAACCGGCAAACCATGCAGCATACCTGCCTCGGCATTGAGACTTCCTGCGACGAGACCGCGGTCGCCGTCTATGACGGCGAAAACGGCCTGCTGGCGAACCGCGTTTTCAGCCAGATCGAGCTGCATCGCCGGCATGGCGGCGTGGTGCCGGAGCTCGCCTCGCGCGAGCACATCGAACGACTGCTGCCCATGATCGGGGAGGCAATCGCCGAGGCAGGGCTTACGCCGCAAGCCATTGACGGGATTGCTTATACGGCGGGTCCCGGGCTCATCGGCGCACTCCTCGTCGGCGCCTCGGTCGCCCGGTCGCTGGGCTATGCCTGGGGCGTACCCGTGGTCGGCGTGCACCATCTGGAAGGCCACCTGCTGGCCCCGGCACTCGAGCGTGACGCCCCGGAGTTTCCCTTTGTGGCGCTTCAGGTCTCCGGCGGCCACACGATGCTCGTCGAGGTGGCGGGTGTGGGGCGCTACCGCATCCTCGGTGAGACACAGGACGATGCCGCCGGCGAAGCCTTCGACAAGACGGCCAAATTGCTCGGCCTCGGGTATCCGGGCGGACCCGCGCTCGCCGCCCTTGCGGAGCAGGGGCGCGACGGCCTCTGGGAATTTCCGCGGCCGATGCTCGACCGGCCCGGCCTCGATTTCAGCTTCAGCGGATTGAAGACGGCGGTCGTTGTCGCAATACGCGGCAAGAACCTCGACGCGCAGGCGCGCGCCGACGTCGCGCGGGGCTTCGAGAGTGCGATGGTCGAGACACTCGTTACCAAGTCGCTCCGGGCGCTCCATCAGACCGGCATCCGCGTGCTGGTCGTCGCGGGCGGCGTAGGCGCCAATCGGCGCCTGCGCGACGAACTCACGCGTGCCGTTGCGGTCGATGGCGACCGCGTATTCTTTCCGCGCCCCGAGTTCTGCACCGACAACGCGGCGATGATTGCAGTGGCTGGCCATCACCGGCTGGCGGCCGGCGAGCGCGAGGACCTGCCGGTGCGCGCGCGCGCGCGCTGGCCGCTCGACGAACTGGCGCCGCCGGGGGAAAAGGGGACTGTCCCCTTTAAAGGCGAACGTCCCCTTCACAAAGGGGACTGTCCCCTTTAAAGGTGGCCTGTCCCCTCCGGAGTACTTCTTGGATCGTATCTTCCTGACCGCCCTCTCAGCCGAAGCCATCATCGGCATCTACGACTGGGAGCGCGAAGTCCGCCAGCGCATCGAAATAGATCTCGAGATCTGGGTCGATCTGTCGGCGGCGGCGAAGAGCGATGCCATCGAGGACACGCTGAACTACAAATCGGTGGCGAAGCGCGTGCTCGCTTTCGTCGAGGAGAGCCGATTTCGCCTGGTCGAGGCGCTCGCGGGCGAGATCGCCCGCATCGTGCTCGCCGAGTTCAAGGTCGAACGCGTGCGCGTCACGCTACACAAGCCGGGCGCGATACGTCATTCGCGCGACGTCGGCGTCATTGTCGAGCGCGGCCGGGACGATTGAAGCCCCATGGTTGACGCTTACGTCGCAGCCGGCAGCAACGTGCGGCCGCGGGCGAGCCTCTCGCGGGCGCTCGACACCCTGAATCGCGGGTTTCCGGGATTGCGCGCCTCGCGCGCCTACACGAACGCCGCTGTGGGATTTGTGGGCGACGACTTCGTCAACCTCGTCGTAGCTTTTCCCGCGGACCTGCCGCCCGAGGAATTGATCGAGCGGCTCAAGGCGGTCGAGCGCGAATGCGGTCGCGAACCCGGGGCGCCGAAATGGGGACCGCGGACGCTCGATCTCGACCTGCTGCTGTACGGCGACGTCGTCGGCCGCATCGCGGGCCGCACGCTGCCGCACCCGGATCTCCTGACCCGGGCCTGGGTCCTCGGGCCGCTTGTGGAACTCGCGCCGGGGCTCGTGCATCCCGTGCTCGGCGAGACCTTTGCCGAGATATGGCGGCGCTTTGACCAGCGTGCCCATCCGCTGATCCCGTTTGCGCTCGAAGCCTCCGGCGCATGAGCGCCTCAGCGATCCTCGCCGCCGATGAGGCGTCCTCCATCGACCGCGAGCACCTCGCCGGTCACGAAGGGCGCGTCGCTCGCGAAGAAGAGCGCCGCCTTCGCCACGTCCTCCGGGGATCCCGCCCGCTTCAGGGCCGTGCGCGAGACGATGCGCCGCCTCAAATCTTCGTCGACGCCGTTCTCGGGCCAGAGCACGGGTCCGGGCGCGATCGCATTCACGCGAATCTCAGGCCCGAGATCGCGCGCAAGCGAGCGGGTCAGCATCACGAGAGCGGCCTTCGCCGCGCAATAGACGGCGTGACGGCCGAGCGGCCGGAGTGCGTGGATGTCGGCGATGTTGAGGATGAGTCCCGCATGCTTGCGCAATTCCGGCGCCGCGGCCTGGGAAAGGAAGAGCGGAGCACGGAGATTCGAGCCGATCAGGTCGTCGAACTGGTCTTGCGTGATCGCGCCGATCGGCGTCGGATAGAAGGTGGATGCGTTGTTGACGAGCACGTCGAGCCGGCCGAACTCGCGGACAACCGCCGCGGGCAGGGTGTCGAAGCATTGCGCATCGGCAAGATCCGCAGGGAAGGCCCTCGCAGAGCCTGGCCTCGCGGCATTCAGCCGGGCGACGAGTGCGTCCGCTTCATCCTTCGAACCCCGGTAGTGGACGGCGAGATTCGCCCCGCGCGCATGAAATGCCGCGGCGATCGCGGCACCGATGCGTCGCGCGCTGCCCGTGACCAGCACGGCCTTGTCTCTGAGCGGCAATCCGGAGGTTGGCATGAGCTGGAATCGGCGGCCGGGAACCGGTGGCGACGATATCACGACCTCCGGAGCTGCTGGTGTTGAGTGCGGGTGAGCCGCCGCCGTTCGGTGCCGAGGAGATCGCGCGCTCCTCGGCGCTCGCGGCGCTTATCCGAAAGCGCGCGGCTGATCGTGGCGGCTGGCTCCCGTTCTCCGAGTTCATGGCGGCGGCACTTTACGAACCGGACCTCGGCTATTACATGACGGACCGGCCGATCTTCGGGGCCGCCGGCGATTTCATGACGGCGCCCGAAATGTCGCCGCTGTTCACGCGATGCCTTGCCGCCGGGCTCATCGATCTAATGACGAAGGCCGGCGGAGGCGACATTGTGGAATTCGGCGCCGGCAGCGGCCGGATGGCGGCCGAACTCGTCGCCACGCTCGCGCGGCTCGGAATGCCGCCGCGCCGGTATCGCATCGTCGAGCCGAGCCTGATCCTTGCGGACCGGCAGCGCCGCTGGCTCGAGCGCTGGCCCGGCACGGCCAGCCTGTTCGATCGCTTCGAATGGCTGGACGGGCCGCCATCCGCGGATTGGCAGGGCGTAGCGCTCGCCAACGAAGTCGTCGATGCGTTGCCCGTCGATCGATTCCGGATTGCGGGGCGCGGCTGCGAGGCGATCGGCGTCGTGCCGACAGCCGCGGGCTTCGACTGGCAGGCCGGGCCCGCTGACGCGTCGCTCCTCAGGGCGATCGACGCGCTCCAGAAACGCCTGCCGGTTCCGATGCCGGATGAATTCGTCTCGGAACTCCGCCCGGGCCAGGCCGCGTGGATCGGGGCCGCAACAGCCCGGCTGACAAAAGGCGCAATGCTCGTGACCGACTACGGACTGCCATGCGCGCAGTACTATCACCTCTCGCGCAGCGGCGGGACCCTGTGCGGTTTCCATCGTCATCATCGAACGGAGGACGTGCTCTCGATGCCGGGAGCGCAGGACCTGACCGCCTGGGTCGATTACTCGGCGCTTGCGGACGCAGCGTCTGGAGCCGGCCTCGAGGTCGGCGGCTTCGCGACGCAGGCGCACTACCTGTTATCGGTTGGTATCGAGCGCGAACTCGCGCAGCTTGTAGAGGATGCCGACGAGCGCGATCGCATCGCAATACGCCAGGCCGCCGCGACATTATTATTGCCCGGGGAAATGGGCGAGCGCTTCAAGGTGATGGCGCTGACGCGCGGCATCGACGGCCCGATCGCCGGATTCGGTTTCAGGGACCTGACGGCGAGTCTGTAGGATGCGGGCATAGGGAGACGACGTGGATCCGCTTCAAGCGATCATTCTCGCCATCGTGCAGGGCCTCTCCGAGTTCCTGCCCATCTCGAGTTCAGGCCATCTGGTCCTGACGCCGTTCGTGTTCGGGTGGAAGGACCAGGGCCTCGCCTTCGACGTCGCCGTGCATGTCGGCACGCTGTTCGCCGTTGTTGCCTATTTCCGCGTTCAGCTCCTCGCGATGGCTCGGGCCTGGTTCGGTTCGCTCGCGGGCCGCGGCATGACCCCGGATGCGCGTCTCGCCTGGTGCGTCGTGTTCGGCACCATCCCGGTTGGCCTCGTCGGCCTCTTCTTTGGCGGACTGATCGAAGAGTGGCTTCGCAACCCGCTGTTCGTCGCCGGCACGCTGTCGTTCTTCGGCCTTCTGATGTGGATCGCGGACCGCTACGGCCGCCGCGAGCGCGATGAGTATTCGGTAGGCTGGCGCGATGCGTTCCTGATCGGCTGCGCGCAGGCGCTTGCCTTGATGCCCGGGACGTCGCGCTCGGGCGTCACGATGACGATGGCGCGGACGCTCGGGCTCACGCGCGAGGCCGCCGCACGCTTCTCGTTCCTGCTGGCCGTGCCCGGAATCGGCATGGCGGGAGGCTATGAATTGCTGCAATTGCTGAGCGGACCCGGAAATGGGGCCAACTGGCCAATGATGGGTCTCGGCGTCGCGGTTTCCGCGATCACGGGCTATCTCTGTATCCACTGGCTGCTCAAGGTGATCGGCCGGATCGGGCTCGCCCCGTTCGCGGTCTACCGGTTCGCGATTGCCGCGGTGATCGTGCTGACGTTCGCCTGATCAGGCGCCCGGCTTGAGTGCCGCGAGCCGGCGCCGCCGGAGCAGCTCGCCGATCTTTTCTCCTGGAAGTCCCTCGCGATCGGCGTCCGACAGCGTCGCTGCGAGCGCTTTTTCCTGCGCCCGGCGCAGGAGCTCTGCCTGGGGATAGGGCCGCTGACGCAGGCCGCCGCGCCCACGTCTGTCGGCCTCGAACGCGAGCAGGAGCTCGCGAAAGCGCTCCGGCCGGCGGAACGCGTCGCAGGACTCGAGCAGCTCGAGAATCGTGTGCGGCCGCAATTCTTCCGCGCGATGCGCAATTCCGTGCCAGCGGGCCGCCAGCACCGCGAGTTCGCGGTACTCGACCGGCACGCGAAGCCGCTCCGAGACCGCGAGCACGAGCCGCACGCCGGATTCCTCATGGCCGAGGTGGCGCGGCCATTTCGAGCGCGGGGTCTTTCCCTTGCCGAGATCGTGCATCAGGGCCGCGAAACGAATCCGCGGCTCCGGCGTGAGGTCGGCCGCGGCCTGCAGCACCAGCTCCATGTGCAGGCCCGTGTCGACTTCCGGATGCCATTTTTCAGGCTGCGGCACGCCATAGAGCGCATCGAGTTCCGGGAAGATCCGTGCGAGCGCGCCGCAATCGCGAAGCGCGCGCAGCCAGGCTTCCGGCGCGGGCTCGGAAAGCGCGCGATCCGTCTCCTGCCAGATGCGCTCGGGGACGAGCGCATCCGCCTCGCCCGCGGCCACCATCGCGCGCATGCGCGCGACCGTTTCCGGGGCGATCGTGAATCCGAGCGGCTGGAAGCGCGCCAGGAACCGCGCCACGCGCAGGATGCGGACCGGATCCTCGTTGAAGGCTTCCGACACGTGCCGCAGCTTGCGCGCCTCGAGATCTGCGCGGCCACCGTGCGGGTCGATCACGCTCCCGTCGGCATCGCGCGCCATTGCATTGATTGTGAGATCGCGCCGCCTGAGGTCGTCCTCGAGCGTGACGTCGGGCGAATAGCTCAGCTCGAAGCCGCGATAGCCTGGCCCGGTCTTCCGTTCCGTGCGCGCGAGCGCATGTTCCTCGCCGGTGTCGGGATGCAGGAACACCGGAAAATCGCGGCCAACCTGCCGGTAACCCGCATCGAGCATCTGCTGCGGCGTTGCGCCGACCACGACCCAGTCGCGCTCGCGCACGGGCCGGCCAAGCAGCTCGTCGCGAACCGCGCCGCCGACCAGATAGACTTTCATCGCATCATGTTACGCGATTCCCCCAGAATCCCGGTCCCGCTGCTGGTGGCCGCAGCCGCCTTCATTGCGTTGCCCGGCTGCTATTACGTACACGTCGCCTCGGGCCAGCTCGAGATGAATCGGCGGCGCGAGCCGATCGAAGTGGTAATCGCGCGGCCCGAAACCGACCCGACGGTCAGAAGCCGGCTCGAGCTTGCGGCGCGCGCGCGCGATTTTGCGATGTCGGAGCTCGGCCTACCGGACAACGGCAGCTACCGGACCTTTGCAGATCTCGGGCGTCGCTATGCGACCTGGAACCTGTTCGCCGCGCCCGAGTTTTCGGTCGAGCCGAAGCGCTGGTGTTTCCCCATCGCCGGTTGCGTGAGCTACCGCGGCTATTTCGACGAGCAACGCGCTGTGAAAGAAGCGGCGCACCTTCGCGGCCGGGGTTTCGACGTTCACGTCGGCCCTTCGATCGCCTATTCGACCCTCGGCCATCTGCGCGATCCGGTGCTTAATACGATGCTCGGTTACGGCGAGGCGGAACTTGCGGCATTCCTCTTCCATGAGCTCGCGCACCAGGCCGTGTACGCGCCCGGCGACAGCGATTTCAACGAGGCGTTTGCAACTGTCGTCGAAACCGAAGGGCTCCGACGCTGGTTCGTGCGGGAGTCGCGCCCGGCCGAACTCGAAGAATTCCTCGCCGTCCGAAAGAAGCAGAGCGCAGCGGCCGATCTCATGGTCGCGAGCCGCGAGCGGCTCGCCGCGCTCTATGGGAGCGGGATCAGTGAGGAAGCCATGCGCGAGTCCAAGGCCGCCGAGTTCGCCCAACTTCGCGAATACCTAGCCTCCGGCGGCTATTCAACGGCCGGCAACTTCAACAACGCCCGACTCGTGGCCGTGGCCACCTACGAACGCTGCGTCCCGGCGCTTCGCACGGAACTCGATCGCCTCGGCAAAGGCCTTCCGGCCTTCTACGCGGCAATGAACCTGCTGGTCCACAATCCAGCCGGCCGCAAAAAACTCTGCCCACAACTCTAATCGAACTCTGGCAAAGCAATTCGGCGCCGCGAGCGAGGTGACGGGGTGTCCCCGAGCGGAGCATAAGGATCTCGCGGAGCGAGGGGACAACCCCGCCGGATCCCGCTCGCGGCGCTAGAGTCATTCCACGACTTTCTACTGCAGTACCGGCTAGATCAGGTAGTTGGGGAGGATCGCGCTGAATGGCTGCGGTTGGATGCCGAGCCGGGCAAGGCCGTTGACCTTGCAGACGCTGTCGACGAGCAGTGAACGGTAGTTGTCCGTGGAGAAGGGTTTTCCCGGGACGAAATCGCAGACGGCGGCCTGGAGTCTGGCCGCGAAGTCCGGGATTCCGACGACGGCTCGAGTGAGGCCAAGTTCGTCCCGAACCTTGCACACGATTTCACGCAGCGTGAAGCGCTCCGGGCCGCAGAGTTCGTAGGATTCGCCCGCCGTCGCGTCGTCCGCAAGCGCGCGCAGGATCGCGGCAACCACGTCGCCGATCCAGACCGGTGCGAATCGCGCGCCGGGACGCGCGAGCGGCAGGCCGAGCGGAATCGCCCGGAGCAGTCGCGCAAAGCGGTTCACGAATTCGTCGCTCGGGCCGAAGATCACGGAGGGCTGGAAGATCGTCCAGCGCAGGTCCGGGCCGGATTCTTCGCGGATGATGCGCTCGGCCCGGCCCTTGCTCTTCAGGTAGTGACTCGCGCCGCGATCGGCGTCGGCATTGAGCGCGCTCACGTGAACCAGCCGGTCGATGTGCTGTTTCCGGCAGGCCTCGACCAGCATGCGGACCAGGTCCGTATGGACGCGGGCGAACCCGCCGCCGCTTCGCCCGCGCTCGTTCAGGATGCCGACGAGGTTGACGACCGCGTGCTGTCCCGCAGTGAGCGAAGCGAGCGCGGCGGGATCGTGGATATCGGCTGCGACCAGTTGAAGCGAAGGAATCACCAGGAGGTGCCGCGCACGCGCCGGGTCGCGGGTCGGGACCGTGATTCGCCAGCCCTCGCGGGCAAGCGCCGCGGCGAGATGAGTGCCGACAAAGCCGGAACCGCCGAGCACGCAGATTGATCGCGCCGCCATCGCGCGATTATACGGCCACGGCAGGGCGCGCTGGATCAGCGGAGCGGCAGCAGCAGGACCTGGCTTCCGCGTCGCAGCTGGACGAGCATCGAGGTCTGGCCTTTCGCGGCTTCCCGAAGCTGGGCCAGGGTGCTGATGCGGACGCGATTCACCGCGATGATCCGGTCGTCCGCCGCGAGCCCCGCCTGGGCCGCTGGACTTCCCGGCTGTACTTCGCGGATGCGGACGCCGCCGGCCGAATCCTCCGAGGCTTCGATCAACTCGGCGCCCGCGAGCGACGGATGAATCGACGAGGCGTCGGCGAGTTGCGCGGGCTCGCGCAGCACGGCCGTGACGGTTCGCGGCTTGCCCTCGCGCAGGAAACCGATTGCGACCGATTCCCCGACCTTCAGCATGCCGATCGTGTTGCGGAGCTCCGAATTGGTCTTGATCGGCTGGCCGCGAACGGAGGTGATGACGTCACCGGCCTCGAGGCCAGCCCGGGCGGCGGCCGAACCCTCGGCGACCTGCGAAACGAGTGCGCCCTGGGCATTTTCCGCGAGGCCCAGGCTCTTGCGGAACTCCGGCGTGAGCGAAAGTGTCGTCACGCCGAGCTGTCCGCGGTTGACCTGCCCGGTGTCGATCAGCTGCTCCATGATCGAGCGGACCATGTTGGACGGAATCGCGAATCCGATGCCGATGTTGCCCCCGGATTGCGAGAGGATCACGGAATTGATTCCCACCAGGTCGCCGTCGAGCCCGACGAGCGCGCCGCCGGAGTTGCCGGGATTGATCGCGGCGTCGGTCTGGATGAAGTCCTCGAGCCCGTCACGGCTGATGCCGGTTCGGCCGAGTGCGCTCACGATCCCCGAAGTGACCGTGTGCTGGAGGCCGAAGGGGTTGCCGATCGCGATGACGAAATCGCCGACCTGGAGCTTGGATGAATCCGCGAGCCGGATCTCCGCCGGAAGTGCGGCGTCCCTGACGCGGAGCACCGCCACATCCGATCGATCGTCCGTGCCGACGATCTCGGCCTTGAGCTCGAGGTCGTCAACCAGCGTGATCGTGATTTCGCTTGCGTTCTTGACGACATGCGCGTTCGTGACGATATAGCCGTTTCTGGCGTCGACGATGACGCCGGACCCTGCGCTGCGGAACTCGCGGTCGCGCTGCTGGGCGTCGGGTGGCACGCCGAAAAAACGCCGGAAACCCGGGTCGTCGAAGAAGGGATTGCGCGGCGCAGCGATGGTGCCGCGCACGCCGATGTTGACGACCGCCGGAGCCACGCGCTTGATCACCGGGGCGAACGAGGGCTGTGCGGTCTGCGCAAATGTTGCGCTGGACAGCGCGAGCGCGACGAATGCCAGTGCGGCCGCGAAGAGTTTGCTCATCAGGTGAAACCTCGGTGGGGCGGGATCTCTGACCGGGCCCTTGCGGCACAAGTTCCTGTGCTCTCGCAGGGCTTGTTTTCCCGCGTGCGGCCGTGCTCGTGCACAAACTGTGCGTATTTTGTGCCTTTTTTCTGTACACAAGATGTTGTGTTGCGCGGAAATGCGCACCTGACCGGCCGGCGACACTGGCCGGGTCGGAAAATGCCTGAAGTGACAGCTATAACTTATTGAAATAAAAGCACGTTTATCGACGGAATTTTTCCATAAGGAAATCCTTGACACCACGGCCGCGCAGAAATAGTTTCGCAACCCTGACACAAGATCTTGTGGTCGCCGGCTGAGGGGCAGGGCAGGCCGGCAGAAGAGTCAGGGAGCCAAGTGAAATCGGTTGCAGGCGGCGCCACGGTGCGCATGCCCGGACGAGATTTCTCCGGCGGAAAGTCGAGGCGGCCGGGACCAGGGGGCGTCGTAGAGAAAATGAGCACAGCGGTCAGGATCGAGCATAAGGACGTCGAGGAAATTCCGTTTCAGGAGGCGTCGCTCGACATCTGGGACCGGAAATACCGGTTGACCGCCAAGGACGGCACGCCGATCGACGGCACGATGGACGATACGCTCCGCCGCGTCGCGACGACGCTCGCCGACGTCGAGGAAGCGGGACAGCGCGAGGCGATGTTCGAGCGCTTTCTCTGGGCCCTGCGGAAAGGCGCGATCCCCGCGGGCCGGATCATGTCGAATGCGGGCGCGCTCGCGCACAAGCCCGCCACCTCCACGATCAATTGCACCGTCTCGGGAACGATCCTGGACTCGATGGACGACATCCTGAACAAGGTGCACGAGGCCGGCCTTACCCTGAAGGCGGGCTGCGGCATCGGTTACGAGTTCTCGACGCTTCGGCCCCGCGGCGCGTATGTCGCCGGTGCCGGTGCGCACACCTCCGGCCCGATGTCATTCATGGACATCTACGACCGCATGTGTTTCACGGTGTCCTCGGCGGGCGGTCGGCGCGGCGCCCAGATGGGGACATTCGACGTCGGCCATCCGGACGTCGTGGATTTCGTGCGGTCCAAGCGCGAGAACGGACGGCTGCGCCAGTTCAACCTGTCGCTGCTCGTCACCGACGAATTCATCGAGGCCGTGCGCGCCGATCGCGACTGGATGCTTGCGTTTCCATTGCCGCTGCGCGAGTACGATGCCGCGGAGCATGACGTGCACGATCCGCGCGCCTTCGTCTGGCGCGAATGGCCGGAGACGGAGGGCTATGTCGCGAACGATGACGGCCTCGTCGCCTGCAGGATTTACAAGACGCTGCCGGCGCGGCGGCTCTGGGACGTCATCATGGCGTCTACCTACGATTTCGCCGAGCCCGGCTTCGTCCTGATCGACCGTGTCAACGAGATGAACAACAACTGGTGGTGCGAAAACATCCGCGCGACCAACCCCTGCGGCGAACAGCCGCTGCCGCCCTACGGCTCGTGCCTGCTCGGCTCCGTGAACCTGACCCGCTTCGTGCGCCGCCCGTTCACGGAGGAGGCGGCCTTCGACTGGGGCGAGTACCGCGAGGTCGTGCGTGTCTTCACGCGCATGCTCGACAACGTCGTCGAGATCAACGGCCTGCCGCTAGGCCGCCAGCGCGACGAGATCGCCCGCAAGCGCCGCCACGGCATGGGCTTCCTCGGCCTCGGTTCGACCATCACGATGCTCGGCATGAAGTACGGTTCGCCGGAGTCGGTCGCTTTCACCGACAACGTCGCGCGCGAAATGGCGATTGCGGGCTGGGAGGCGGGCGTCGACCTCGCGCGCGAGAAGGGCCCCGCGCCGATCATGAACGAGGAGTTCACCGTCACCCGCGCGATGCTCAGGAAGCGCCCCGAGATGGCGCGCGACGGCTGGAAGGTGGGCGATCGCGTGCCGGGCCGCGTGCTGCACGCCCGCTACAGCCGCTACATGCGCCGGCTGGCCGAGGTTGCGCCGGAGCTCGTGAAGAATATCGAGTCGGTCGGCGCACGCTTCACGCACCACACGTCGATCGCACCGACCGGGACGATCTCGCTCTCGCTCGCGAACAACGCGTCGAATGGGATCGAACCGTCGTTCGCGCACCATTATTTCCGCAACGTCATCCGCGAGGGCAAGAAGTCCAAGGAGCGAGTGGACGTCTATTCGTTCGAGCTCCTGGCGTATCGCGAGCTGGTCAACCCGCGCGCCGTGCCGGCATCGACCAATGCGGCGGAGATGCTTCCCGACTATTTCATGACGGCCGAGAGTATCGGGCCGCGCGAGCACGTCGACATCCAGGCGGCGGCGCAGAGGTGGGTCGATTCCTCGATATCGAAGACGGCCAACGTCCCGACCGATTTCCTCTACGAGGATTTCAAGGACATCTACCTGTACGCGCACGAGCGCGGCCTGAAGGGCTGCACGACCTTCCGCTTCAATCCGGAGGCCTTCCAGGGCGTGCTGGTCAAGGAAGACGACCTGAAGAACACGACCTATGTATTCACGCTCGAGGACGGCAGCGAGGTCGAGGCGCGGGGCGACGAGGAGATCGAGTACGACGGCGAGGTCCATACCGCCGCCAATCTTTTTGACGCACTCAAGGAAGGCTATTACGGCCGCTTCTGAGCGGGCGGGGGCGAGATGAGCAGGCACAAGTTCGAAAAGAAGATCGTCAAGTACCGGGTCCAGAAGCCCGAGGCGGAGAAGGCGGAAGCCGACAAGCCGCTGCCGGCGCGCGAAGGCCGCGCCCGCAAGGACGGCGCCGGCAAGGTCGTGTGGATGCACGAGAAGCTCGAGCGTCCCGAGGTCCTGATCGGCTCGACCTACAAGATCAAGACGCCGGTCTCCGATCATGCGATGTACCTGACAATCAACGACCTGATGCTGAACGAGGGCACCGAGCACGAGCATCGGCGGCCGTTCGAGATTTTCATCAACTCGAAGAACCTCGACCACTTCCAGTGGATCGTCGCGCTGACGCGGATCATTTCGGCCGTGTTCAGGAAGGGCGGCGATGTCGCGTTCCTGACCGAGGAATTAAAGGCTGTATTCGACCCGCGCGGCGGCTACTGGCAGCCTGGCGGCAAGTTCATGCCGTCGATCGTCGCGGAGATCGGCTATGTGGTCGAGCGCCACCTGCAGACGATCGGCCTGATGCAGAAGCCGGGCATGGACGACACGCAGCGGCTCCTGATCGAATCCAAGCGCAAGGAGTGGGAGCAGCGCAACCGGCAGCAGGACGCGTTCGCTGAGTCGAGCTATCCGAATGGAGCGCAATTGTGCATCAAGTGCAATACGGCGGCGGTCGTCATGATGGACGGCTGCATGACCTGCCTCGCCTGCGGCGAATCGAAGTGCGGCTAACGGGTCCGACACATTTTCATCACGCGCCAGCCGGGTCCCCGCCCGGCGGCTCCTGACAACAGGAGCTGCGCGTGACCTCCCAGGCGGCCTTCGGGCCGCCTTTTTTCCCCTGGCCCCTGGTGCCGGGTCGTAGGTTTCGTAGTTTTCCTGGCCAGGTAGTTTCTTGAAAACTACGAAACCTACGACCCGGCACCACTTGGCGCTTCTGGCGTTGGTGGCGCTCGCATCCTGCGCGACCGAGCGTCTCTACGACGGACCGCCGCTCCCGAAGTCGGAACGCGCGATCGTGCGGGCGGATCCCGTCGTCAGCGCCGGCCTGCCGGTGCAGATCCGGCTGCGGCAGGTGGACGGGCGCGAGATCACGCTGAAGGCGAGCGCAGTCGAGCTCGAGCCGGGCCCGCACACGTTCCTGGTTGACTGCCGAGTGGAGGAGAGCGGTTCTGTGGGCCGCTTCGTCGTCGAGGCCGAAGTCGAGGCGGGCGGCCGGTACAGGCTCGTCGCGAACGCGTCGACGCGAAACTGTGAAGCGGTCGAACTGATCGGAGACTGAACTGCCGCGACCGGCCGACGGCGCTATAATCCGTCGCGAGATGAACTGCAAGTTGTTGATTCCGATGATCCTCGCGACCCTCATCGCGGCGATCGCGCAGGCCGATTCGATGACCGGGCTCGCCGGTCCCGCCACCGGACTGCGCCCCGTTGACCGGATCGTCGTGCAAAAGGCCGGGCGCAAGATGGAGCTTTACCGGGAGGGACAGCTCGTCGCGAGTTACCGCATTTCGCTCGGTCTCGTGCCGTCCGGGCACAAGCAGCGCGAAGGCGACTACCGTACGCCGGAAGGTAGCTACCGCCTGACCCGGCGCAATGCGCAGAGCGAATTCTTCCTGGCCGTCCAGGTCTCCTATCCGGAGGCCACCGACCTCGCGCTCGCACGCAGGAACGGCTGGGCGCCGGGCGGGTCGATCATGGTGCACGGCCTGCCGAACTTCCTGAAATATCCGCGTGAGCGCTACCTCAACACCGACTGGACCGACGGCTGCATCGCGCTGTCGAACGAGGACATGCTCGATTTCTGGCTGCTTACGTATCAGGGCACGCCGATCGAGATCCGTCCGTGAGTTCTGTCCCAGGGCTCGACCTCTCGGCAGTCGTACATGCGCGGGTGTCGCCAAAGGGGGTGCTCGACAACCTTTCCCAGCAGGAAGTGGACAAGCTGCTCGATCGCGGCCAGGGCGGCCTTTATCCGCTGTTCCGCCGCTGCGCGCTCGCGGTGCTCAATTCCGGGACGCTGATCGACGATGCGCGCCTGATCTTCGAGGCCTACAAGGACTTCGAACTGCGCATCGTGCGCGAGCCCTGGGGCATCAAGCTCGAGATGCACCACGCTCCGGGAAGCGCCTTCGTCGACGGCGAGATGATCAAAGGCGTCAAGGAGCACCTGTTCGCCGTGCTCCGCGACATCGTCTACACGCACAACGAGATCGTCGCGCGCTTCGACCTCAACGACGGCGCGAGCGTCACCAACGCGATCTTCTGCATCCTGCGCAATGCCCGCGCGCTCGAGTACAAGGGCCGTCCGGACCTGGTCGTCTGCTGGGGCGGCCACTCGATTCCGCGCGAGGAGTACGACTACACGAAGAAGGTCGGCTACGAGCTCGGCTTGCGCGGGTTCTCGGTATGCACCGGCTGCGGCCCGGGCGCGATGAAGGGCCCGATGAAGGGCGCGACGATCGGCCACTCCAAGCAGCGCATCAAGGACGGCCGCTACATCGGCGTGACGGAGCCGGGAATCATCGCCGCGGAGCCGCCGAATCCGATCGTCAACCAGCTCGTGATCATGCCGGACATCGAGAAGCGCCTCGAGGCCTTCGTGCGCCTCTGCCACGGCATCGTCGTGTTCCCGGGCGGCGCGGGCACGGCCGAGGAGATCCTGTACCTGCTCGGCATCCTGCTCGATCCGGCGAACGCAAACCAGCAGCTGCCGCTCGTGTTCACCGGGCCGCGCGAGAGCGCGGGCTATTTCCGCGATCTCGACCGCTTCATCGCCCTCACGCTCGGTGACCAGGCGCAAGCGCGCTACCGGATCATCGTCGACGATCCGCCGGAGGTGGCGCGCGAGATGCAGCGCGGCTTCGACGCCGTGCGCCGGTCCCGGCGGCGTGCGGGCGACGCCTACAATTTCAACTGGCTCCTGAAAATTCCACGCGCGTTCCAGCAGCCATTCGAAGTGACGCACGAGTCGATGGCGGGGCTCGGGCTCTCGATGGACCAGCCGGTGCACGAGCGCGCGGCGAACCTGCGCCGCGCGTTCTCCGGCATCGTCGCCGGAAACGTGAAGGAGCAGGGCATCAAGCTGATCGAGGAGCGCGGCCCGTTCGAGATCCACGCCGCGCCGCAGATCGCAAAACCGCTCGACGAGTTGCTGCGCGGATTCGTCGCCCAGAGGCGCATGAAACTGGTCGGCGAGTACCGCCCGAGCTACCGCATCGTCTGATTGCGCAAGGCCGCGGGTATCCACCCTGCGACCTGTGATGCAGTTCCTGTTTAGGCCGCTTCCCCCCGCGTAACTTGACGGGCATGAAGCCTTTTCAGGTTCCGTTCCCGTGAGCGACATCAAGGTGACGCCTGCTGAAGGCCGCGATCGCGCCGCCGCCGAGACGGCGCCGCGCCTGCCGAAGCGCACGTCGGTGAGCCGCCATGGGGCGATCTCGCGCGAGCTCACCAAGTACTCGAACTACAAGACCTGGGCCGAGAAGGCGCGCGGCGCTTTCGCGGCCGACGCGGACGGTCTCGGCGTCAACGGCACCGTGCCTTCACGCCGTTCCACCGACCGCTGAGGCGGAAATGGAACGAATCGTCCAGCTGCTCGACGAACTCGAGGACATCGTGAGCGTCCTGCGCCAGCGGCTCGGCTTCTGGCCCGCCGACTGACCCGTTACCTCGAACGAAGCCGCAAGGGCGACTGTCCCCTTTGACACCGCGCCTTCATTGAACCTCGGGAAGCCCTTTCGTCAAAGGGGACTGTCCCCTCCCGCCGCGCCTCGACGTCCCCTCCTGCAGCAAACGCTGCTATCTTTGCGCCATGGCCGACAAGCCGGGCGATTCTGATTTGCGGGCGCGACTCACGCCCGAGCAGTACCGCGTGACTCAGGAGCACGGGACTGAGCGGCCGTTCACGGGCGAGCACTGCCACAACACGCAGCCCGGCATGTATCTCTGCGTCGTCTGCGGGAAAGATCTGTTCTCATCCGCAAAGTACGACTCGGGATCCGGCTGGCCGTCTTTCTGGCAGCCGGTCGACGCGACGAACGTGGCGGAAGTCAGCGATCGATCGCACGGCATGAACCGCACGGAAGTGCGCTGCGCCGACTGTGGCGCGCACCTCGGCCACGTCTTCGAGAACGGGCCGCAGCCGACGGGCCAGCGGTTTTGCATCAATTCGGCCTCATTCGCCTTCAAGCCGGAGTCGGGTTCCTGATGCCGCGCCTGGGCGCCTGTTTCGCCGCAACGGCGGGCGCATTGCTCGCCGTAGCCGCGATCGCGCAGACGCCCGCCCCCGCAGCGCCCGTAATGCCCGCCGTGCCGGAAGCAGTAGTGCTCGTGACCGACCTCGTAAGCGGAGTCGGCGACGAGGCGCTGCGCGGCATGATCGTGATCGTGCATTACACGGGCTGGCTGTACGACGCGAATGCCGCCGATTTCCGCGGCCGCAAGTTCGACAGCTCGCGCGAGCGCGGACGGCCATTCTCGTTTCCGCTCGGCAGTGGCCGCGTCATCCAGGGCTGGGATCAAGGTCTCCCGGGCATGAAGGTCGGCGGGCTGCGCCGGCTCGTCATCCCGCCCGCGCTCGGTTATGGCAGCCGCAACATTGGCAACGGCGCGATTCCACCGAATTCGACGCTCCTGTTCGAGATCGAGCTGCTTGCCGTCGAGACCGTGACCTTTCATCCCCAGCAATAGGCCGACAACGAGGTCCTGATGCGACTTGCAATCCGTCTTGCGGTTTTCGCCGCGCTCATTCCCGCGGGCACGGCGGGTGCCGCCACCCTGATCCATGCCGGTCGCCTGATCGACGGCGTATCGGACACGCCGCGCGAACGCGTGACGGTCGTCGTCGAGGGTAATCGCATCGCGGCCATCGAGGGCGGGTTCCGCGCCGCCGCAGCAGGCGACGAGATCGTCGACCTGTCCGGTTCAACGGTGATGCCCGGCCTGATGGACATGCACGTGCACCTGACGTCCGAGCACAGCCGGCGAAGCGAAATCGACAGCATCAAGAAGGGCGAGGCCGACCGCGCCTACGACTCGGTGGTCTACGCGGAACGCACCCTGCTCGCGGGCTTCACGACCGTGAGAAATGTCGGCGACCAGTTCGGCGTTTCGATCGCACTCAAGCGCGCGATCGCGGAAGGCAAGGTCAGCGGGCCCCGCATCTTCACTTCGGGTCGCTCGATCGGCACACGGGGCGGCCATGCCGATGCGAGCAACTCCTGGGGTCCCTACCTGTACAGCGACGACCCGCGGCTGAATACCGTCTGCAATGGGGCGGACAGCTGCCGCGAGGCGGTGCGCAGGCGCTACCAGGACGGCTCCGACTCGATCAAGATCACGGCGACCGGCGGCGTGCTGTCGATCGCAAAGTCCGGGACGGCGCCGCAGTTCACCGACGAGGAACTGGCGGCCGTCATTTCGACCGCGCATGACTACGGCATGAAGGTCGCGGCGCATGCCCACGGAGCCGAGGGCATAAAGCGTGCGGTCCGTGCCGGCATCGATTCGATCGAGCACGGCACCTTCATGGATGACGAGACCTTGCAGCTGATGAAGCAGAAGGGCACGCATTACGTGGCGACGATCTCCGCCGGCCGCTGGGTGTATGAGAAGGCCCAGGATCCCGAGTATTTCAATGCGCTGGTGCGCCCGAAGGCGCTCGAGGTCGGCCCGCAGATCCAGGACACGTTTGCGAAGGCCTGGCGCGGCGGCGTGACGATCATGTTCGGCACCGACTGCGGCGTCTGCGAGCACGGCAGCAACGGCAAGGAATTCGCGTACATGACCGAGGCCGGCATGCCGATCATGGCCGCCATCCGTTCTGCGACGATCGTTCCGGCAAAGTATCTCGGCATCGACGACCGGCTCGGCAGCATCGAGGCCGGCAAGATCGCCGACATCGTGGCGGTGCCGGGTGACCCGCGTGCTGACGTTCACGCGATGGAACGCGTTCAGTTCGTCATGAAGGAAGGCGTTATCTACAAGCGCTGATCGGCGGGAGAATCCCACGCGCCTCTATGCGCGCTGCGGGCGAGGGGGACCTCCCGAGCGAGCGAATGTCCGTTCTTCTGAGCGAGCGAGGGATGGGTCCCCCTCGCCCGCAAAGCGCATGGAGTCTCAATGACTTCTCCGTCGCCTAGCGTTGAAAAGATCGTCATCGACGGACCGGCCGGTGCGATCGAGGCGCTGATCGAGAAGCCGCCGGATGCCAGGAGGGACTTTGTTGCGGTTTGTTGCCATCCTCACCCGCTATACGGCGGCACGATGCAGAACAAGGTGGTGCACACGCTCGCGCGTGCGGCGCAGGATCAGCGTGTCGCGTCATTGCGTTTCAACTTTCGCGGAGTCGGGGCGAGCGGCGGGAAGCACGACGATGGCGTGGGAGAAAGCGACGATGCTGCCGCAGTCGCGGACTGGGCGAAGCGCACGCTCGGCGTGACGCGGCTGTGGTCGTTCGGGTTTTCGTTCGGCGGCTTCGTCGCCTACCGCCTCGCGACTCTCCGCGATGCCAGGCTCCTTGTCACCGTCGCGCCGCCGGTGCGGCGGTTCGACTTCACGACACTCCCGGTTCCGCGCTGTCCGTGGCTCGTGGTCCAGGGCGATGCGGATGAACTCGTCGATCACGAGGCAGTGCTCGCCTGGACCCGGAACGTCGATCCGCCGCCGCTGGTGCGGATCCTGCCGGGTGCGGAGCATTTCTTTCACGGCCGCCTGACGCTGCTGCGGTCCTGGGTCGGCGACTGGCTGGCGGCGCGGCTGGCTGAAAACCCCTGAAAAACGAACGGGGCGGATCGACCGCCCCGTCGGTTTTCCGAAACCGAGAACGGATGGATCGGGCTTCAGCCCACCATCTCGTTGAGGTTCTTGAGGGCGCGAATACGCACCTTCCTGGAGGCCGCCTTGGCCTTGATCATCATCTTCTCGCCGGTGAAGGGGTTCACGCCCTCGCGCGCCTTCGTGGCGGCTTTCTTCACGACACGCATCTTGCAGACGCCGGGCAGCGTGAAAACGCCGACACCCTTGAGCGCCTTCTTCATCTGGTCGCCGAGCGCTTCGAGCACCGCATTGACCTGTTTCTTGCTGAGGTCCGCCTTGGCAGCGACCGCCGATACGACTTGCGACTTCGTGGGAGCCGCATTTTTTTTCGCCATTGAGTTGTCTCCTGTAGTTCTTTCAGCGACGGGGCGATCCCGCCAAATCAATTCCGGCGCGCACCATACCACGGAAAATACCGCTGCATAAGTGGGTCGACGTCGATTTCGCGCGGGTTTTTACGGCATGGCGAGCGGCGTTGCAAATCATTCGAGACGAAATTCCCTCATCAGGCGGACCCGAATTTCGGGGCTCGCGACTGTCGCGCGCGCCCGAATCTCGATCGTGACTGGCACGCGATGTCGAACCTCCACCGTCGCGAGCCAGGTCGGTCCTCCCGCCTCGTCGTGACGCGCGAGCGGCAGCGAGTGTCGCTCGCCGGTGAGCGTGACCGCCGTCGCCTCGATCTCCGACGCGCCGGTTCGAGCGAGGCCGTTTGAGTCCCGCGGCATGAGCGTGATCGTCAGCAGAGCTAGATTGCGTCTCGGCACAATGCCGTAACTGCCCGCAATCCCAGAAGGGAGATCGTGCGTCATCGTCAGCGCGTAGTGGAGCCGGTGGTGCCCGGCCTCGGCGAATCCAGGATCTGCATACGGTGCCGCCTCCGGCACCGGTTCCGGGTTCCCGCCGCAGGAGGCAAGCAGGAGCCAAGCGGCGGCCGCGGCGTATGGGGCCGCCCGGCGCCGGCGGACGCATGCGAATCGCCCTGTTTGCAGGCTTTTTTGGACGCCCAGGCCATTGTTGCCTGCGCCCCACGTTGGGCCGGCCCAACCGGCATCCGCCGGCATCATCCGACCAGGATCCGAAGCGCCGTCAGTCCGATGATCGCCACGAGCGGCGAGAAATCGATGCCGCCCAAGATTGGGAGGGCCCGGCGGAGCGGCGCGAGCAGCGGTTCGCACAGGGACGCTAGCAGCGCCGTCGCCGGGCTCCGGACGCCCGGCGCGATGAATGATAAGAGTGCATAGACGAAGATCAGTACCGTGTAGAGAAGCAGTGCCGCGAGGACGAGCGAGCGGATTGCCGCGATGGCGAGCGGCAGGAACGGGAACAGCGCGCCCGTCTGGAGCCTGAAAAGGATCAGCGTGGCGAGGAGCTGCACGATGACGAGCGCCGCGACGGACGCCGTGTCGACCCGCCCGATCGGCGGGAGAACGCGGCGCAGCGGCATCACGAGCCAGTTGGTCAGGGCGAGGATTGCCTGGCTCAGGGGATTGCGGAAGTCGGCGCGCGCGAGCGGCAGCAGGACGCGCAGCAGGAACGCGTAGATGGCGAAGGTCAGGATCGAGTCGATGACGAATACGAGGGCGTCCATGCGTCAATTCTAGTGCGCCGCCGCGCGGACAGCGCAATAATGCGGACGGCCGAACTCGAGGAGGATCGCGATCATGAAGCTGAACGTCAACGGCCGAGATATCGAGACCGACGCGCCGGGCGATACGCCGCTCCTCTGGGTACTCCGCGACTATCTGGGCTTGACTGGCACCAAGTACGGTTGCGGCATGGCGCTCTGCGGGGCCTGCACTGTGCATCTCGACGGCGCCGCGGTCCGCTCCTGCGTGACGCCGCTCGCCGCCGTTGAGGGCAAGCGCATCACGACTGTCGAGGGACTGTCGAACGACCGCGGCCACCCGGTGCAACGGGCCTGGCTCGAGCTCGACGTGCCCCAGTGCGGCTACTGCCAGTCCGGCCAGATCATGTCGGCGGTCGCGCTGCTCGCTGCCAATCCCTCACCGAACGACGCAGAGATCGATGCCGCGATGTCCGGCAACATCTGTCGCTGCGGCACTTATCCGCGAATCCGCAAGGCGATTCATCGCGCCGCCGAACTTGCGGGCGAAGGAGGCGAGTCATGAACATTCCGGCGACGGACCCGGGTCGGCGCGATTTCCTCAAGCTCTCGGCGCTGGCGGGCGGCGGTCTCCTGATCGGGTTCAGCTTGCCGGGTTGCGGCAAGCGCGATGCAACCGGCACCGCGGTTGGCGGCATGCCGAATGCCTGGCTCCGGATCGGCGGCGACAACCGCATCACGATCCTCGTGGACCGTTCGGAGATGGGCCAGGGCGTCCACACGGCGCTGCCGATGCTGATCGCCGAGGAACTCGAGGTGCCGCTGGCGGAGATTGCGGTGGAAGCCGCGCCCGCAGGCACCGCTTACGTTAACCAGCTCATCGGCGTCCAGATCACCGGCGGCAGCACCAGCGTGCGCGAGGCCTGGGACAAGCTGCGCCAGGCCGGCGCGTCGGCGCGCGTGATGCTGGTCCAGGCGGCTGCCGCGGAGTGGGAGGTGGACGCTGCCGAGTGTCGCGTCGACGGTGGGCGAGTGCTGAACGCCGACGGCGATGCGCTGACGTATGGCCAGGTGGCCGAGGCCGCGTCGAAGCTCCCGGTGCCGAAAGACGTCCCGTTGAAGCCCACAAGCGAGTTCAGGCTGATCGGTACGCGCGCCCTGCGTACGGATAGCGTGGGAAAGGTCGACGGCTCGGCGCAATTCGGTCTCGACGTGAAGCTGCCGGGCATGCTGTACGCGGCGCTGGCGCAATGCCCGGTGCTCGGCGGCACGGCGCGAAGCGTAGATGCCGCAGCGGCGGAAGCAATGCCTGGCGTGCGCCGCGTGCTGACGACCTCGAGCGGCGTCGTTGTCGTTGCCGATCATTTCTGGCAGGCCCGCCAGGCCCGCGACGCGCTCAGGATCGAATGGGAAGCCGGGGCGCGGGCCGGGCTCGACACGAAACGGATCCGGGCGACGCTCGCGAAGGCCGCTGCGCCCGGAAGCGGGATCGCGGTGCGCAGCGACGGCGATGCTGCGACTGCAATCAAGGGCGCGCAAAAGTCGTTGCGCGCGGTCTATGCCCTGCCGCTGCTGGCTCACGCGACGCTCGAGCCGATGAATTGCACGGCGGATGTCCGCGCGGAAGCCTGCGACCTGTACGTCGGCACGCAGTGGCAGGACGCGGCGCAGGCGACGGCCGCGAAGGCCGCGGGGCTCGAGCCTGCGCAGGTGCAGGTACACACGACCCTGCTGGGCGGCGGCTTCGGCAGGCGCATCGACGTCGATTTCATTCCGGCGGCGGTCGAGGCCTCGAAGGCGCTCGGCAAGCCCGTCAAGCTGATCTGGACCCGCGAAGACGACATGACGCACGACTACTACCGGCCGCCTGCCCATGACGTGGTCGCGGGCGCGCTCGACGCCGACGGCCGGCTGGTCGCCTGGCAGATGCACATCGTGAGTCCCTCGGTTACCGCGCGCGTGTTCCCGGGCGCGGTCGCGGACCCGAAGGTCGCCGACCCGTTTGCGGTCGAGGCGGCGCAGAACTATCCATACGACGTGCCCAATGTGGCGGTGGACTACCTGCGCCAGGAAGTCGGCGTCGACGTCGGCTACTGGCGCTCGGTCAGCCATGCACTCAACTGCTTCGTCGCCGAGAGCTTCATGGACGAGCTGGCGCACGCGGCGAAGCAGGATCCTTTCGAGTTCCGCCGCGACCTGCTCGGCAAGCAGCCGCGCTTCCGGCGCGTTCTCGAGGAAGCGGCCGCGATGGCCGGCTGGGGAAAGGCGCCGGCGGGCCGCCATCACGGCATCGCGCTGATGGAGGGCTATGGCACCCACCTTGCGCAGGTCGCTGAGGTTTCCGTCAGCGGCGGGGCGGTGAAGGTGCATCGCGTCGTCTGCGTCGTGGACTGCGGGCACATGGTCAATCCGGCGATCGTCGAGTCGCAGATCGAGGGCGGCATCATCTTCGGGCTCACCGCGGCGCTCTGGGGCGAGGTCACGCTCGCCGGCGGCCGCGTGCAGGAGACGAATTTCGACCGCTATCGCCTGATGCGCCTGAACGAGGCGCCGGCGATCGAAGTGAAGCTGCTGGCGAGCGAGGAGGCGCCGGGCGGCATCGGCGAGCCGTCGACGGCGCTGGTTGCGCCCGCCGTCTGCAACGCGATCTTCGCGGCGACCGGCAAGAGGCTCCGAGAGCTGCCGATCGCGAAAGCCTTCAGCGCCTGACGCCGGTTCCGCGCGGTACCGGCGTCACGGCCGCTCGCCGAAAATCGCGGTGCCAACCCGAATGTGCGTGGCGCCCTCGGCGATCGCAGCCGGGTAATCGCCGCTCATGCCCATCGACAAGGCATCGAGCCGGTGGCCGGCTGCGTTAAGCATCTGAAGCAGCCGCCTGAGCTCGGCGAACCAGTGGCGCTGGCGCAGGGATTCGGTCTCGGCCGGCGGCAGGCACATGAGCCCTCGAAGCGCGAGTCGCGGCAGGCGGGCGACGGCATCCGCGAGCGCCGCGACCCCGGCCGGCGCGATGCCCGACTTCGTCGATTCGTCGCCGAGGCACACCTGGATGCAGACCGCGAGGGGCGGGAGCGTTGCCGGGCGCTGCGCCGAAAGACGCTCCGCAATGCGCAGGCGGTCCACGGTGTGCACCCAGTCAAAAAGTTCCGCGACCGGGCGCGTCTTGTTGGTCTGCAAGGCTCCGATGAAGTGCCGGCCGACCGCCCGGCCCGCGAGCGCCTCGAAATGCGCCCGCGCTTCCTGCAAGTAGTTCTCGCCGAGATCAGTGAGGCCCGCGTCCAGTGCCGACATCACGCTGGCGAGCGACTGGGACTTGGCCACGCCGATCAGGGTGATCGATGCCGGGTCTCGACCCGCAGCACGGGCGGCAAGTGCGATGTTTTGCCGCACCAATGCCAGTCTTTCAGCGGGATTCTGCGGAGCAGTTAACATATTGGTGAGCGGCGGTCAGGGCTATACTTCCCCCGTCCCCGGACAGCCGCCTCCGGGCGCGCGGGGATCGTGTCCGTGCACCGAGCCAGGGAGTCCTGATGGCCGTCGATATCGCCCAACTCTTGGCCTTCGCAGTCAAGAACAACGCATCCGACCTGCACCTGTCGGCAGGCGTTCCGCCCATGATCCGCGTGGACGGCGACGTCAAGCGCGTGAACATGCCGCCGCTGACGCACAAGGAAGTGCACAGCATGGTGTACGACATCATGAACGACAAGCAGCGGAAGGTTTACGAGGAGTTCTTCGAGACCGACTTCTCGTTCGAGATCCCGAACCTGGCGCGCTTCCGCGTCAATGCCTTCAACCAGAACCGCGGCGCCGGCGCGGTGTTCCGGAACATTCCTTCGCTGATCAAGACGCTCGACGACCTGAGCGCGCCGAAGGTGTTCAAGGATCTCTGCATGCTGCCGCGCGGCCTCGTGCTCGTGACCGGGCCGACGGGCTCCGGCAAGTCCACGACGCTCGCCGGCATGATCGACTACGTCAACGTCAATCGACCCGAGCACATCATCACGATCGAGGATCCGATCGAATTCGTGCACGAATCGAAGCGCTGCCTGATCAACCAGCGCGAAGTACACCGCGACACGCTCGGGTTCAGCGAGGCATTGCGCTCTGCGCTCCGCGAGGACCCGGACGTGGTGCTCGTCGGCGAAATGCGCGACCTCGAAACCATACGCCTCGCCCTGACTGCCGCGGAGACCGGACATCTCGTGTTCGGCACCCTGCACACGAGCTCGGCGGCCAAGACCGTCGATCGCATCGTCGACGTGTTCCCCGGCGAGGAAAAGGACATGGTGCGTTCGATGCTTTCGGAGTCGCTGCGGGCCGTGATCTCGCAGACCCTCCTGAAGCGCCTCGGCGGCGGCCGCATCGCGGCGCACGAGATCATGATCGCCACACCCGCGATCCGGAACCTGATCCGCGAGAACAAGATCGCACAGATGTACTCGTCGATCCAGACCGGCCAGGGCCAGGGCATGCAGACGCTCGACCAGTGCCTGACAGAGATGCTGGCGAAGGGCCTGGTCGCGAAGGAAGAGGCGCGCTACAAGGCCCAGAACAAGGACAGCATGTAAGGTGCGCGGCGCGCGCCCGGGAGACCATTAATGGATCGTGAACAGGCAATCAAGCTGATGCAGGACCTCTTGCGGCGCATGGTCGACCGCAAGGGTTCGGACCTGTTCATCACGGCCGGCTTCCCGCCGGCGATCAAGATCGACGGCGAGGTGCGGCCGCAGACCGACAAGGCCCTGTCGCCGGAGCAGAGCGCCGTGCTCGTGCGCTCGATCATGAACGACCGCCAGACCCGCGAGTTCGACGCCAGCAAGGAAGCGAACTTCGCGATCGCGCCGCCGGGAATCGGCCGCTTCCGCGTCAGCGCATTCGTGCAGCAGGGCCACACCGGCTGCGTGATCCGCCAGATCAACTCGACGATCCCGACGATCGAGGAACTCGAGCTGCCGCCGGTCCTGAAGGACATCGTGATGTCCAAGCGCGGCCTCGTGATCGTCGTCGGCGCGACTGGCTCGGGCAAGTCGACTTCGCTCGCCGCGATGGTCGGCTACCGGAACGAGAAGACCCGCGGCCACATCGTGACGATCGAGGACCCGGTCGAGTACGTGCACCAGCACCGCGGCTGCGTCGTCACGCACCGCGAGGTCGGCGTCGACACCGAGAGCTGGCATACGGCTCTCAAGAACACGCTGCGCCAGGCGCCGGACGTGATCATGATCGGCGAAATCCGCGATCGCGAGACGATGGAATACGGCATCCAGTTCGCCGAGACGGGCCACCTCGTGCTCGCGACGCTGCATGCGAACAGCTCCAACCAGGCGCTCGACCGCATCATCAACTTCTTCCCCGAGGAGAAGCGCGAGCAGCTCCTGATGGACCTGTCGCTGAACATCCGCTCAATGGTCTCGCAGCGGCTGATTCCGCGCGAGAAAACCGAGGGCCGGATCGCGGCCATGGAGATCCTGATCGGGACGCCGCTCGTTGCGGACCTGATCTTCCGCGGCGAAGTGTCGAAGATCAAGGAAGTGATGGCGCGCTCGAACCGCCTCGGCATGAAGACCTTCGACCAGGCGCTGTTCGAGCTCTACGAAGCCGGCACGATTTCGTACGAGGAAGGCCTGCGGAACGCCGACTCGAAGAACGAGTTGCGCCTCCGGATCAAGCTCGAGAGCAAGCGCGAAGACCGCCTCCAGGCGGAGGCTTCCAGCACGCTGAGGATCGTCGATGAGTCCAACGACGGCAAAGTCTACTAAGCCGGTGGGTGAGCAGGCGATAGCGGCCGAAGCCGAGGACGGCCGATTCAGCATCAAGCCGCTCCTGAAGCTGATGGCCGAAAAGAAGGCCTCGGACCTGTTCTTTACGTCGAATTCCCCGGTCAAGATCAAGATCGAGGGAATCATTCATTCGATCAACAAGCAGGTGCTGAGCGCCGAGACGGTGCGCGACATCGCCTACGGCCTCATGAGCGCGGAGCAGCTCGAGCATTTCCAGAATGAGCTCGAGATCGACTTCGCGATCTCGGAGCCCGGTGTCGGCCGCTTCCGCGCCGCGCTTTTCTACCAGCGCGGCTTTCCCGCGCTCGTGCTGCGCTACATCAGCGTGGACACGCCGAAGCTCGACGAGCTGGGTCTGCCGGCCACGCTCCAGGAGCTCGCGATGCTGAAGCGCGGGCTCGTGCTGATGGTCGGCGCGACCGGCTCGGGCAAGTCGACGACACTCGCGGCGATGATCAATCACCGGAACGAGAACTGCTCCGACCACATCCTGACGATCGAGGATCCGGTCGAGTTCCTGCACCAGAATCGCAAGTCGATTGTCAACCAGCGTGAAGTCGGGCTCGACACGCGCTCGTTCGGCAGGGCGCTCCGCGCCGCGATGCGCGCCGCCCCGGACGTGATCCTGATCGGCGAGGTCCGCGACCGCGAGACGATGGAAGCGGCGATCACGCTTGCCGGCACCGGCCATCTCTGTATCGCGACGCTGCACGCGAACAACTGCGCCGAGACGCTCGACCGCATCATCAACCTGTTCCCGCGCGACCAGCACAACCAGATCTTCCTCGACCTGTCGCAGTACCTGCGCGCGATTGTTTCCCAACGCCTGGTTCGCGGCCGCAATAAAAAGCGGGTGGCCGCGGTCGAGGTGATGCTGAATACGCCGCACATCCAGGACCTGATCAAGAAGGGCGACGTCATCGGCGTCAAGGAAGCGATGCTGTCGTCCAACGAGCGCGGCATCCAGAACTATGACTCGGCGCTCCTGCACCTCTACAGGGAAGGCAAGATCGACATCGAGGAAGCGCTGACCAACGCCGACTCCCGCACCAACCTGGAAGCGCGCATCAACTTCGGTTGAGGCGGGCGCCGCGCGGCGCGCAGGAAGTGCGCCCTCGTTCGCTCAGCCGGAACTTTATTCGCTCCCTCGGGCCACTTCCTGCGCCCCTCACGACGCCCGCGTGGCCGCCGGCGGGCGCGCGCGTTCTGGCGGGCGGGAGTCCCCCTCGTTCGCTCAGAAGAACGGACATTCGCTCACTCGGGGGCTCCCGCCCGCCAGAACGCGCGCCAGAATGTAGCTTCGAGAAGCGTCTTGATCAGGTGTTGAAAACGGTCGCCGCGTCGAAGACCGGACCATCGACGCAGACGCGCTTCATCGCAGGACCGTCCGGCGTCTGGACGAGCACGGTGCATCCCGCGCAACCGCCGACTCCACACGCCATGTTTTCCTCGAGCGACACCTGACAGGGAACGCCGTACCGCCGCGCGAGTGCGGCGACCGCGACCATCATGACCTGCGGCCCGCAGCTCATGATCTCGACCTCTGCGTGCTCTGAATCCTTGAGTGCGCCGAGCCAGGCGTCGGCGAGCTCGGTCACGAAGCCGCGGTGACAGCCCGGGAAACCCGTGAGGCTTGCGAGCCGGCTCGGGATGCCGAGCGCTTCGAGGGATGGCATGGCGGCCGCCGTGCCGGCGGGGAGCCCCGCGACTGGATGCCGCGAGGTCGCGAGTTCGAAAGGAAAGGGCAACTCGGATCCCATCAGGACGAGCGGCTTCCAGGAGCCGCGATCCGCGGCGATTGCCTCGGCGAGAAACAGCATGGGCGGGATGCCGACCCCGCCGCCGATCATCAGGACGCGCGGGCGCCCGGCATGCAGCGTGAAGCCGCGCCCGATCGGCCCGAGACAGGAGAGGGTCTCGCCCGGGATGCGCAGCGCCAGTTCGGCGAGGCCGTGACCCGCGACCTTGTAGAGGACTTCCACCCAGCCGGCGCCGGCGTCGGCGCGCATGATCGAAAGCGGCCGGCGCATCGGCAGGTCGGGGCCGCAGGTCAGATGGATGAAGCTGCCGGGCGTCGCCACCGACGCGCAGCGAGGTGCCTGCAGCCGCAGCACGTACTGACGGCCTGCGAACGCCTGTTGGTCGAGCACGGTGGCATCCTCCAGGAAGATCGTGCCGCGATGACCGGTAGCGGCGGCGCTCACGTCGCGCGCTTCCGCCGCGCGTCGGCGATGTGCGCGAGAACGGCCATGCGCACCGCCACGCCATTAGCGACCTGCCGCCGGATGACCGACTGCGGACCGTCCGCGACATCCGAGTTGATCTCGACGCCGCGATTCATGGGTCCCGGGTGCATGACGATTGCGCGCGGGCTTGCGTGGGCGAGCCGTGAGGCCGTCAGGCCGAAATCCCGGTGATAGGCGCCGAGATCCGCCGGCGCGTGGCCTGCCGCCCGCTCGAGCTGGACGCGCAGCATCATGACAACGTCGGCGCCGGCAATTCCTTCGTCGAGCGACTCGAATCGCCTGGCGCCGGCAAACTCCGCAACGTCCGGCATCATCTCAGGCGGCGCAACGATGCGGATCTCCGGAATCCCCAGCGTGGCGAGCGCACGATGCGCGGAACGCGCGACGCGCGAATGCCGGATGTCGCCCGCGATCGCAACCGACAGGCTGCGGAAGTCCCCCTTGCTCTGGCGGATCGTCAGCGCGTCGAGCAGGCCCTGCGTTGGGTGCGAGAGATGCGCTTCGCCGCCCGAGATCACGCTGACCCGCGGGCCGACATGCCGCGCGACATATTCGTGGAGGCCCGGCTCCGCGTCACGGATCACGAAGACGTCCACCTGCATCTCCTGAAGCGTGTAGATCGTATCGATGATGGACTCGCCCTTGGCACGCGACGAAAGCATGACGTCGAGATTGATCGTGTCAGCGCCGAGACGGACAGCTGCGAGTTCGAACGAAGCTCGCGTGCGGGTCGAGGGTTCCGCGAACAGGTTTGCGATCGTCCAGCCGTCAAGTTCCGTGCTGCGCCGCGGCCCTTCGCCGGCCGCGGGCAGGTAGCGTTCCGCCCGATCCAGCAACTCCTCGAGCAGGTCGCGCCCGAGGCCGTCGAGGGTGATCAGGTGTCGCAGCCGGCCCTGGGCATCCAGCTGCGAAAAGCCGGAACTCATTGGGCGGGCCGTCCGGGCTGGCCTCTCAGCCATTGCAGCAGGAGGAGGCGCGCGGCCTCTCGGTCGACGTCGCCGCGCCGGACGCGCCGCGTCTTGGCGCCGCTCCTGCGACGCTCGCGCAGGTCATCCTCCGCTTCGCGCGACGTCAGTCTCTCATCCACCCGGTGAACCTCGATCCCGTAACGTCCGCCGAGCTCGTCGGCGAACCGCAATGCCGCCGTGGCGAGGCTCGCATCGCGACCGGCCATATTATAGGGAACGCCGGCGACGATCGCGGCAGGCCTCCAGTCGGCGACGCAGCGGTCGATCGCGCGCCAGTCGGGGAGGCCGTCGCGCGCGTCGATGGTCGCAAGCGCCTCGGCAGTTCCGGTCAGCGTGTTGCCGACGGCGACGCCGATGCGCCGCAGGCCGTAGTCGAAGGAGAGCACCGTCCTTGCGGGCGGCGCGTTCATGGTTCAGGCACGTCCGGCCTGGGTGCTGATGCGGGACAGCTCAATTCCAAGCAGGCGTGCGGCGGCGTGCCAGCGCTGCTCGAACGGCAGTTCGAAGATCAGGGAGTCGTCGCAGGGCACGGTCAGCCAGGCGTTCTGAAGCAACTCCTCGTCGAGCTGGCCGGCTTCCCAGCCGGCATACCCGAGTGCGATCACGGCGTGAGCCGGGCCGCTGCCCTGCGCCATCGCGGCGAGCACGTCGCGCGAAGTCGTGACGTGGAGCGTTTCCGACACCGGCATCGTCGACTCGAAGCCTTGCGGACCCGGTCGGTGCAGCACGAAACCCCGATCGCGCTGCACCGGGCCGCCCGCGAGCACCGGCATGTCGCGCAGGCGTGCGTCCTGCGTGACGAGCGAAAGCTGGTCCAGGACTTCGGACATCCGCATGTCGAGCGGCCGGTTGATCACGATGCCGAGCGCGCCACGCTCGTTGTGCTCGCAGATGAGCGTCACGCTGTGCGAGAAATTGGGATCCGCGAGCGAAGGCATCGCGACCAGCAGCTGGTTGTTCAGGTAGGCGCCTGCGGCCATGCCGATAGTATCGGCCGCTGGCCGGCACCGGTCAAAGCGGAAAATTTGAGAATCAAAGGGGACGGTCCCCGTTAGCGTCAGCGAAGTTGAGTCATGTGTGCAGGAGCGGCTAAAGGGGACCGTCCCCTTTGATTCTTAAATTTTTTTGCGAGCGGACTTATTCCAGCGTCGCCGGAATCTCGACGGCGGAGCCGGCGAGTCGACCCCCGACGAACTGCCATTCGTAGGCGAATCGCAGTACGTCGTGTCGGGCCGCCAGTTCCTCGGGAAAGGCCTCGAAAGGCGTCGCGAGCCTCAATATGTCCATTGCCGCGCGATCGAGCTCGCCGTGGCCGCTCGAGCGCCGCACGTCCGCGCGAACGAGTCCACCGCTCGACGCGAGCACGACCTCGATCACCGGATTGCCGGACAACATGCTGCGGCGCGCGGCATTCGGGAAGTTGAGCGTGCCGACCTGTTCGATCCTGCGTTTCCAGGCATCGAGATAGACCGCGACTTCGGAGGTTCTCGTGTTGGGCGTCACGACGAGTTCGCGTCGCGGTGCACCCTTGAGTTCGAGCTCCGAATTTTCGTCGCTGCCCGCAAAGGGGGAGGGTGAGCCAGCAAACGTCTCGCGCAGCTCGGAGGCGGGTGCCGTGTCGGTGTCGGCGGCCTCGCCGATGAACAGCTGCCGCCCGCCGCGGCCGGTCAGCAGTTCGCCGTCGCCCCGCGCGCGGCCTGCGGTTACCGGGGCCTGCAAGCCGCCATCCGGCGCGCCTGGCATCGCCTCGGCACCAGCGCCCGCCGCAGGCTGGCGCGTCCGGCCGTCGGCGGAGTTGCCGCTGCCCTGCTGTGTGCGTTCGGCGAGGTAATTCGCGCGCTCGTTCAGCCTCGAATCCGGCAGCGCGCTGTTGACGAGCAGCACTTCGAGCGTCGGCACGGCACCCGTATTCGCGGCCGGCGGCACGAAGCTGATGCCGAGGATCAGGATCAGGTGAAAGACGCCCGCCAGGAACAGCGTTACCGTCAGTCGATCGCCGGAACCGGGGGCTAGGGGAACTCCTTTCACGCCGAAACCTCAGCGCCCTCGCCGCCGAGCGAGCACGGTATCGATGAGCAGGCCGCCAATGTCGTGGCCATGCTTGGCATCGAGCTCCCGGATGCCGGTGGGACTCGTGACATTGATCTCCGTGACGAATCCGCCGATGACGTCGAGCCCCACGAACAGCATGCCGCGCTCCCGCAGCACGGGCCCGATGCGTGAGCAGAGCCAGCGGTCGCGCTCGGTCAGGGCGCGGCTCTCCGCCCGCGCCCCGGCCGCGAGGTTCCCGCGATGGTCGCCGGCCGCGGGCATGCGCACGAGCGCATGCGGCACGGGTTCGCCGTCCACGAGCAGGATGCGCGCATCGCCGGTTTCCGCGATCTCCGGGAGGTACCGCTGCGTGATGGCGTAGCGCCGGCCGTACTCGGTCAGCGTTTCGAACACGACGCGCGCATTCCGGTCGCCCCGCGCGACCACGAAGATCGAGTGGCCACCCATGCCGTGGAGCGGCTTGCAGACCGCCTGACCATGCTCGTCGAGAAAGGCCTGCATGGCGTCCATGTCGCGGGTGATCAGGGTCGGGGCGCAGCAGTCCGGGAACCAGGCCGTATAGACCTTCTCGTTCATGTCGCGCAGCCCTTGCGGGCGATTGATGACCAGCACGCCCGCCTGTTCGGCGCGCTCGAGCAGGTATGTCGTGTAGATGTACTCCATGTCGAAGGGCGGGTCTTTGCGCATGAGCACGGCGTCGAGTCCCGCGAGTTCGCGCACGACGGGCACGCCCGTGCGGTACCAGTCCTTGCCGTTGCCGACGACTTCGATCGGCGAGAGGCGCGCAATGGCGCGCCCGTCGCGCACCGACAGGTCGCCCTGGCCGAAGCTAAAGGTCTCACAACCGCGGCGGGCGGCAGCGGTGAGCATTGCGATGGTGGAGTCCTTGGCCGGCTTGACGGTTTCGAGCGGATCCATCAGCACAGCAATGCTCGGGCGGGCTGGCATCAAAGGGTCTCCGGCCGATTGGCTGGAATGTGACGCGGATACTGCACGTCAGGGGGCCTTGTCATAGTACACCTGTCACTGGTCTCGACCGTCCGCACGGCCGGTGCTTTCGGCGTGGCGGGGGGTAGACCGATATGTTAAAAGGAGGGCGCTCCGGCGTCGAAACCGTGGGCGCCACCAGGCGAGCTATCACGCGCCCGGCCGGAGCAGTGCCGGGGCCGGAGGAACCCGATGGAAAGTGCAGCGGCCGTTAATGACGGGCTCCGCCTGAGCGGCCTGAAAGTGCTCGTCATCGACGACAGCAAGACGATCCGTCGCACGGCGGAAACGCTGCTGGCCAAGGAAGGATGCGAAGTATTCACGGCGGTGGACGGATTCGACGCCCTGTCGAAGATCGCCGACCACCAGCCCGACATCGTTTTCGTGGACATCATGATGCCGCGCCTGGACGGCTATCAGACCTGTTCACTCATCAAGCACAACAAGGTGTTCCGCTCGATTCCGGTGATCATGCTGTCCTCGAAGGACGGCCTGTTCGACCGGGCGCGCGGACGTATCGTCGGTTCCGAGCATTACCTGACGAAGCCATTCACGCGTGACGAGCTCCTGTCCGCGATCGAACGGCACGTCAACCGGGAATGACAGGGACGGCCGGAGAGAACCCATGGCGCTCATCCTGATTGTCGACGACTCGCCGACCGAGGTATTCCAGATGCGGCGCATGCTCGAGAGCCACGGATTCGAGACCGAGGGCGCAGCGGACGGCGCCGAGGGCATACGCAAGGCGCGCGAGATCCGCCCCGACCTCATCCTGATGGACATTGTCATGCCGGGTGTCGACGGATTCCGCGCGACCCGCACGCTTGCGAACGACCCTGCGACGCGGAAGATCCCCGTCATCATGGTCTCGAGCAAGAGCCAGGAAACCGACCGCATCTGGGGTATGCGCCAGGGCGCGGTCGATTACCTCGTGAAGCCGGTGACGCCGGCCCAATTGGTGGAAAAGGCGCAGGCTGCGCTCCTGACAGGCTGACCGGATGCAGGCTGAGCCGACCCTGAGGGCCCTGCGCGACCGGCCATTCGAGCTGTTGCTGGCACTGGAGAAGCGCGCGCGCGACGTGGCCGCCGGCGCGCGCGACGGCGCCGCGGCGCAGGAATGGATCGGCGTCGCGTTCCGGATGGGCGGCGAGACGTTCCTGGTGGAGCGGGACGAGGCGCGCGAGGTCATGGGCGTGCCGTCGCCGATTACGCGCGTGCCCGGCGCGCGGCCCTGGATCATGGGGCTCGCGAACGTGCGCGGACAGCTCTTGCCCGTGATCGACCTGAAGCAGTATTTGGGCAGCGGCGAGCTGGTGTCGGGGCGCAACACACGCGTGATCGTCGTCAATCACCGTGAAATACCCGCCGGCCTGGTCGTCGACGAGGTGCTCGGGTTCCGGCGGTTCGCGGAACGCGAGTTCACGCCAGAGGCGCCGCCGACGATAATCCGGTGCGAGCATTATCTGGCCGGGTCATTCCGGCGCGGCAGCGAGGCCTGGCCGGTACTCAGCCTCCGAACGCTGGTCGAAAGCCCGGCGTTCCTGCACGGTTCGACCTGAAGCGCGGTCGGGGAAGGTTCTGGAGCATGGTCAATCTGCCTGAAAGGCATTTCATAGCGAAGTGGATGCCCGCCATGCTGGCAGGCGGCCTCCTTGCAGCGCTTGTAGCCGCCGTCCTGCTCTTGCTGTCGAGCCGCGCGGAGAACGCCGATCGCGGCTATCGCGAGCACCTCGCCGGACTCACGGTGCTCGCGGGCGCGATGCCGGCGCAGGCAGGGGCCGCGAGCCGCGGCGATACGGCCGGATTCGACCGCCTGACGTCATCGCGGGCCGAACTCGAACGCATACTCGGCGAGATCGAAGCGGGACGTTCGCCATTTGCGGCTCTGTCGAGCCCGAGCGCCCGCCGGCTCGGCAACGAGCCCGGTTGGACGACGGTGCTCGAATCCTCGCAGCAAGTCCTCGTGGCGCGGGCGGTGGTAAAGGACCTGCGCACTTCAGCGACTGAATCGCGCGCCATCCTCGGGCGCGTGCTCGCCGCGATCGGGAACGCCGTTTCCGCACCGGGCGGCATGCCCGCGATGCGCGTGCTCCCGCGCTTCGAAACCGTCGCGCAGCGCACGAGCGACGACCTCGAACAGCTTGCGGGCTCCACGGACCCTGCGGACGTCTCGCGGCGGATCTCGGAGAACACCGCGCTCCTCGCGCAATTCCTGGCGGGACTTGCGGGGCTCGACCAGACGGCCGGCGTGCCGGCGCTCGACGGCGAGGCCGCGACGCGGCTCGGAGAGGTGCGGGAAACCTTCGCGGCCTACGAGAAGCAGCTGCAGGGCACGCTCGAGCGGGCCGGCGCCCTCGCGACCGCGCAGCGCGCGGCCGGCGACCTCGCGGCGGCCGCCGAGAAGCTGTCGAAGTCGCTCGAAGCCGTGTCCACGAACGATGCGGGCGGCATGGCCGGCGCGACGCCCGCGCTGATCGCGATCGGGATCTCGATACTTGCCTTCGCCGGCGCGCTGTTCGGCTGGGTCTCCCAGGCCGGCATGCGACGTGTCGCAAGCCTCGAGTCGGAGCGCAACCGCCGCAACCAGGATGCGATCCTGCGGCTGCTTGACGAGATGTCGAGCCTGGCCGACGGCGACCTGACCGTTCAGGCGACGGTCACCGACGACATCACCGGCGCGATCGCCGACTCGATCAACTACGCGATCGAGGCGCTCCGGGAACTGGTCGCGACGATCAACGACACGGCGATGCAGCTCGATGCGGCGGCGCGCCAGACCCAGGCAGCCGCCGGGCATCTCGCGAAGGCGAGCGTCGCCCAGTCGCGGCAGGTCGCGGCCGCGACCGACGCAGTCGGCGCGATGGCCGCCTCCATCGAGGAAGTGTCGGGCAACGCCGAGCGCTCGGCCGACGTTGCGCGTCACGCGGTCGACGTCGCGCACAAGGGCGGCGACGCGGTGCGCCGCACGATCGACGGCATGAACACCATCCGCGAGAACATCCAGGACACGTCGAAGCGCATCAAGCGCCTCGGCGAGAGCTCGCAGGAGATCGGCAACATCGTCGAGCTCATCAACGACATCGCCGAACAGACCAACATCCTTGCGCTGAACGCGTCGATCCAGGCCTCGATGGCGGGCGAGTCCGGCCGCGGCTTCGCCGTCGTCGCCGACGAGGTCCAGCGTCTCGCGGAGCGCGCGGGCCATGCGACCCGCCAGATCGAGGTACTCGTGCGCACGATCCAGAGCGACACGAACGAGGCGGTCGTATCGATGGAGCGCACAACGACCGACGTCGTGGGTGGGGCGCTGCTCGCCGAGAACGCGGGCGCCGCCCTCGGCGAGATCGAGGATGTCTCCAACCAGATCGCACAGCTCGTGCAGAACATCTCCGCGAGCGCACGGCAGCAGGCGGCGACGTCCGCGCACATCTCGCGCACGATGCAGGTGCTGCGCGAGATCAGCCAGCAGACCGCGGACAACACGAGCGCAACCTCGACCGCAATCGGCCGGCTCGCGGACATGTCGGCGCAGCTGCGCAAGTCGGCGGCGGGCTTCCGGCTTCCCCAGCAGCTGCCGGCCGCGGGCCGCAAGATCAAGCCCTCGTCGGCGGCCCCCGCGGAGCCTGGCAGTGCGGAGACACGGCGCGCCGCGAGCGGCGCAGGCTGATACGCCGTGGCGGGTTTTCCCTCGGTCAATGAGCAGGCCCTGCATCTCGTCGCGCGCGAGCTCGCCGCGACGCTGAACGAGGTCCGCATCGCGCTCGAGGCCGCCGCGGAGACGCCGGCCGACAAGACGCAGATCGCCAAGTCCGCCGACCTGATGCGCGCCGCGCGCGGCGTGCTCAGGGTCGTCGAGGTCTACGGCGCGGCGCTTCTCGCCGAGGAAATGGAGCACACCTCGCGGTGGCTCGCCGGCAACGAGACCGATGCGCGCCAGTTCGTGGACGGCCTCGATGCGCTGATGCGCTCGAGCGTACAGCTGCCCACGTATCTCGAGCGGGTGCTCGGCGGCGGGCGCGACCTGGCGCTCGTGCTGCTACCGCTGCTGAACGACCTGCGCGCCGTGCGCGGAGCGCCGCTATTGTCCGAAGGCACGCTGCTTTCCCTGAACCTGAGCTCGGAGAAAGCGCCCATTGCACGCGATCCCGCGGCAACCGAGCAGAAACTGACCGTCCCGCAATGGGCGCGGCGCCTGCGGCCGAAGTTCCAGGCGGGACTGCTCGGCCTGATACGCGGCGACGGCGAGGATCGCGGCCTGACCGCGCTCTCCGAGGTCACGAATCGCATGGAGACCGTGGCGACGAGCGCGCCGCTGTACCAGCTCTGGTGGGTGACCGGCGCCCTGCTCGATGCGCTGCGCGCCGGTGGCCTCGAGGCGAGCATCACCGTGAAGCGCCTGCTTGGACACGTCGACCGCGAACTGAAACGGCTGTACGGGCAAGGGGAGGCGGCCTACTCGGAAGCCCCACCGATCGAACTGCTGAACAACCTGCTCTTTTACGTCGCCCGCGCCGAGACTCGCGGCGAGCGGATCGATGCGGTCCGAAGCTCGTTCCGGCTCGGCGAGCTGCTGCCGATCGACGAATCGGTGGAGCAGGAGCGTGAATCGCTGTCTGCCCCCTCGGTGCGGCTCATGCGCACGGTTGCCGCAGCCATCAAGGAGGACCTCGGCCGCGTCAAGGATGCACTCGATCTCTATACGCGCAAGGGCGGCCCGCCGGAGGAGCTTGCGTCCCAGGTCGACCTGCTGAAGAAGATCGGCGACACCCTTGCGGTGCTCGGCCTCGGCTCGGTGCGCGAGCAGGTCCAGGGCGAGCTTTCGCGCCTGACCGATATCATCACGCGGCGCACACCGGCCGAACAGGAGACGTTGATTGCGATCGCCGCGACGCTGATCGGCGTCGAGGACGGGCTCGACGATGCGCTCGTACGTCTCATCATGCCGCCGGGCGCGCCAGCGCCGGGCGTCGAGACGGACCCCGAATTCCGGCAGGTCACCGAGACGGTCCTGCGCGAGTGCATTATCAACCTCGCGCGGATCAAGGAACTCCTCGGCCAGTCCCTCGACCCGACCGCGGACCGGGCGGGACTCGACGCGGCGCCTGCGCTTGCGCGCGGCATCACCGCGGGACTCCTGCTGCTCGGGCGCAACCGGGCAATGGAAGTGATGCGCCGCATCGCCGAGCACGTCGCGGCCCTGCTCGGGCCGGGCAGCCTGTCGAACAACGACGAGTACATCGACCGGCTCGCGGACGCGATCGTCGGCATCGAGTACTACATGGAAACGCTCCAGGCGGGTCGCGGCGACCCCTGGTACATGCTGGATAACGCAGAACGCTGTCTTGCGACGCTCGATCAGGCGCGTGCCACAACGCCGGGCGCTGCGCCTTCGGCGCGCGCTGTCGAGGCCAGGCCGCCCGCGCCGGTCCCTGCCGCGCGGCCGGAGCCCGCGGCCGATGCAACGGCGCTCCGCGCGGCGGTCGACCCGGAGTTGCTTGCACTTTTCATCGAGGAAGCGGGCGAGGAGATCGCGACGATCGGCCGCCTGTTCCCGCTGTGGGAGGAGAATCCTTCGGACCGTGAGTCGCTGACGCGCGTGCGTCGCGCATTCCACACGCTGAAAGGCAGCGGCCGTGTGGTCGGTGCCCGCCGCATCGGCGATTTCGCCTGGTCGGTCGAGAACCTGCTGAATCGCGTGATCGACGGCACGCTCGAGCGCTCAAGCGGAATGCTTTCCGTCCTACGCAAGTCGATCGAATCCCTGCCGGCGCTGGTCGGCGAGCTGGCCGGCCAGTCTGGCGAGGTCGCGGGACTCGAGGCGCTTGTCGCGCGCATCGACGCGCAAACCGCGGGTACGCCTGCACCGTCGGCCGCGCGTACGACGGCCGCTGCATTCGCGCCGGAACCGACCCAGGCCCTCCCGAAACTCGAGGACCAGATTGCGACGAAGCGGCTTGCCACGTTGCCGGAGCCGCCGCCCGCGCCACCACCGCCACCGCCGGAGCAAGTCGTGCCGCCGCCGGACGATGCCTGGCTCGGTCGGCCTGCGGCCTACGCCGAGAGCGGCGATTCGTCGCTCCAGGAGATCTACCAGAAGGAGGTGCAGAGTCATCTCGAGGTGATTCGCGCCTATCTCCGGCATGCCTGGCTCGCGGTCGGAACGCACACGGTTACCGAGGATCTTTATCGCGCCTGCCACACGCTGCGCGGCGCCTCGCGCACGGCTGGAATCCGCCACAGCATTCGCCTCGCTGAGCCGCTGCACCGCTGGCTGCGCCGCATGTTCGATCACGACGCGCCGTTCGACGAAGCGGGTCTCGCAGTCCTCGCCGATTCCGTCGTAGGTTTCGAAGAAGTGATCGCTGCCGTGCACGAGGACACGGGCCGCTTCACAAATCTCGATCGGCTGGTGAAGCGGATCGAGCAGCAGGATGCGGCGCTCGAAAAGCGGCTGGCGGAAGAGCCGCCGCAGATGGCGGTCTCACAGCAGGTCGCGCCGGAACCGCCGCCCGCGCCGCCGCCCGCGGAGCCCGCCGCGCCGCCGCCGCCGCCGCGCCTCTCGCTCGAATCCCTGCTGCCCGGACGGGGCGCTTTGGTCGCCCCGGAGCGCGACGTGCACGGCGTCCTGCCAAAGGTTCCGGTTGCGGCCGGGACCGAGGGCAGGCCGCCCTACCTGGAATCGCCCGATTCGCGGCCACAGGCCGCGGCGCCGGCTGCGCCGCCTGCCCGCAGCGAGGACTATGACCCCGAGGTCGCATCCATCTTCAGCGAAGAGGCGACCGAACTGCTCGAATCGGCCGACGCGGCGCTCGGCGCTCTGCGCGCGGAGCGTGGCAGCCGGGAGCGCGTGACCGAGCTGCAGCGCGTGCTGCATACGCTGAAAGGCGGCGCGCGCATGGCGGGCATCACCGCAATGGGCGACGTGAGCCACGAGCTCGAATCGCTCGTCATCCGCCTCGGTGACGAGACGATACGTCTCGACGAGCGCAGCCTCGAGGTGGTCCAGTCGAGCCTCGATGAACTGAACCGCATGCGCGACTACGTGAGCGCCGGCCGGCCGGTCGACGCCGCGCGCGACCTGATCACGCGCATCCGGCTGGTCGGCCGCGGCGGTGCGGCGGTGGAAGGACCCGCGCTGGCGCCGGTGCCGGCCGCGGCACCGGTCATGGAAAGCGCCGCGCCCGCGCCAGCCACAGTGCCGGAACCGGCGGCAGCGCGCACGGCCGCACCGGTCGTACAGCCGTTGGAACCGGAACCGGAGCCGGAACCGGAACCGGAGGCTGCAGCCGAGGCGGAAGATCGCGCAGCGAGCGCGCCGGTCGCGCACGCCGCCGCGGGCCCTCCCGGCCGCGAGCCGACCGCGGATCGTGCCGAAGTCGCGCGCGTTGACGCGGATCTCCTCGACAACATGCTGAATGTCGCGGGTGAGGTCAGCATCTATCGTGCGCGCCTCGAGCAGCAGGTGTCCTCGATCGATTTCAACCTCGCGGAACTCGGACGCGTGGTGCAGCGGCTCAAGGACCAGCTGCGCAAGCTCGAGATCGAGACCGAGGCGCAGATCCTGCACCGGCACGTGGATTCGGGATCGCGGCGGGACGATTTCGATCCGCTCGAGCTTGATCGTTACTCGTCGATCCAGCAGTACTCCCGTGCGCTCGCCGAGACGAGTTCCGACGTCGGAAGCCTGCAGGGACTGCTCGCCACCCAGAGTCGCGAGGTCCAGAACCTGCTGACGCAGCAGGGCCGCATCGTCTCCGAGCTGCAGGGCGGCCTGATGCGCACGCGCATGGTGCCGTTCCAGCGTCAGGTGCAGCGCCTGACGCGAATCGCCCGCCAGGCCGCCGCCGAAACCGGCAAGAAGGTGGAGGTCCGCATCAACGGGGCCGCGGGCGAACTCGACCGCCAGGTGCTCGAACGCATGCTGGCCCCCTTCGAGCACATGCTGCGGAACGCCATCGTCCACGGCATCGAGTTGCCTGCTGCGAGGGTTGCCGCCGGCAAGGACGAGACGGGCACGATCGACGTCACGCTGAAGCGCGAGGGTTCGGAGGTCGTGATTACGGTCGCCGACGACGGTGCCGGCGTGAACCTCAAGCTCGTGCGCGACCGCGCCGTGTCGCTCGGGCTCACGACGCCGAAGCAGGAACTGTCGGACGAGCAAGCCCTGCAGCTGATCCTTGAGCCGGGCTTCTCGACTGCGGGAAAAGTCACGCAATCCGCGGGACGCGGCGTCGGCATGGATGTGGTCGCGACCGAGATCAAGAAGCTCGGCGGATCCCTCTACACCGAGACCGAGGCCGGCAAAGGCACAAAGTTCACGGTGCGCCTGCCGTTCACGCTCGCGATCAGCCAGGCACTCGTTACGCGCGTTGGAGAGGAACTCTACGCGTTGCCGCTGCCGACCGTCGAAGGCGTCGTACGCGTGCCGCGCGCGGAAGTGCTGCGTCACCTCGCCGAGGAGGCCGCGAGCTTCGACTACGGCGGGCAGAAGTACCGCTTCCAGCACCTCGGGACCTTCGTCGGCGGCTCGCCGTCATCGATGCCGGAGCACGACACCGCGGTGCCCGTGATCCTCGTGCGCGCGGGCGAGCATTCGACGGCGATCGTGACCGATGAGCTCATCGGCAGCCGCGAGATCGTCGTCAAGACCGTCGGACCGCAGATCTCCGGGATCCGCGGCATTTCCGGGGCGACGATCCTGGGCGACGGGCGGATCTGCATCATCCTCGACGTCGGCGCGCTCGTGCGATCCGACTGGCGCCAACGGCCGGCGCCCGATCCTCGCGTCGCGAGCCAGGCGGACCGGCGCATCTTCGCGCTCGTCGTCGACGACTCGATCACGGTGCGCCGCGTGACACAGCGGCTGCTAGAAAGGAACGGCATGCGAGTCGTCACCGCCAAGGACGGCCTCGAGGCTGTTTCGGTGCTCCAGGACGAGGTCCCCGACGTGATCCTGCTCGACATCGAGATGCCGCGCATGGACGGGTATGAGGTTGCCTCACACGTACGCAACGACGCGCGCCTGAAGGACGTTCCGATCGTGATGATCACGTCGCGCGTCGGCGAGAAGCATCGTGCCCGGGCGATCGAGCTCGGCGTCAACGAGTATCTCGGCAAGCCCTACCAGGAGGGCCAGCTGTTGCAGGCGATCGAGCCGCTCGTGCGCAGGGCCGCGACGTGAGCGAGGAACAGGAGCTCTACGGGCTCCTGGTACCGCTCCTCGACGAGCGGCTCCTGGTCCCACGGGCCTGCGTGGCCGAGGTCACCGGCTTCCAGCCGCTGCAGGAAATGCCTGGCGCGCCGCCCTGGTATCTCGGCGTCGCCTCCTGGAACGGGCGTGGCATCCCCGTGGTCTCGTTCGAGGGCGCCTGCGGCAAGCGCATCCCGGTGATCGGCGGTCGCACGCGCATCGTGATCTTCACCTGCCTCGGGCAGAAGCTGCCGGCCGGCCATTTCGGCATCGCGACGCAGGGTTTCCCGCAGCTCGTGCGCGTGAGTCCGCAGGTGATTGCGCCTGACAGCTCGCGCGCGTTCGCGGAACGCTCGCCCGTGCTCTGCCAGGTGCGCATGGTCAACGAGCTGCCGCTGGTCCCGGATCTCGAGCGGCTCGAGGAAATGATCGCCGACGAAACGACGGTTACTACTCCCTGAGCCGCGGCGCAGCATCAGGAGGGGACCGTCCCCTCCTGAAGCGTCATCAGCCCAGATCGCCCCCTGACGATTGCAGGACTGCGAGCGCTGCGAGCGCCGCCGTCTCGCTCCGGAGAATCCGCGGTCCCAGCCGACCGGCGCGATAGCCCGCGTCCCGTGCCGCGATCCGCTCCGGATCCGCAAGCCCGCCTTCCGGCCCCACGAGGAGCTCGACGCGTTTCGCGCCGGTTGCCGCGACGACGAGCGATTGCTCCGCATCCGGCGCAAGCAGCAGGCGGCAGGTATCCGCGTCTGCGGGTGCAGCAAGCCACGACTCGAGCGTCACCGCCTCCATAAGCCGGGGGATCCTGGCGCGCCCGCACTGCTCGCAGGCGGCGACGACGATGCCCCGCCAGTGCGCCGACTTACGCGCGCGGCTGTCGGCATCGAGCTTCACGACGCTTCGCGCCGTCGTGACGGGCACGATCGCCGAAACGCCAAGCTCGGTCGCCTTCTGCATCACGAGATCCATGCGCTCCGCGCGGGCGATTCCCTGCACCAGCGTGACGGCGAGCGGGGACTCGGCCCTCGCGGGCGCCGTGCCTGTCACTTCGATCTCGACCGCATCGCGGTGCATCGCGGCGATCCGCGCGGGATAGTCCGAGCCATCGCCGTTGAAGAGCGTGACTGAGTCCCCGGCCTCGAGGCGCAGCACGCGCCGCACGTGGGCGGCCGCCGGCCTGCGAAGCGCGATGCGCGCGCCGGTGGACAGCGCATCCTCGACGTACACGCGGATCAGGCGCAAGCCGAGTCCACGGCCCCACGGGCGACGCCGGCGAGCCAGTCAATTTGATCCGGTTCGATGACGTATGGCGGCATCAGGTAGATCACGTTGCCGATCGGCCGCAAGAGCGCGCCCTGCGCAAGCGCATATTCATAGGCGCACAGTCCGCGCCGCTCGCGCCAGTCGTAGCGCTCCCCGGTGCGCCGGTCCTTCACGAACTCGATCGCCGCAATCATGCCCGTCTGGCGTACCTCGGCAACCCGCGGATGATCGGCGAGCGGGGCAACCGCCTCGCCGAGACGGGCGATGAGCGCTCGATTGCGCGCGATCACGTCGTCGTCGCGGAATATGCCGAGCGTCGCGAGCGCAGCGGCGCAGGCGAGCGGGTTGCCGGTGTAGCTGTGCGAATGGAGAAACGCCGTGAGATTCACGTAGTCGTCGTAGAAGGCCGCGTACACGGGCTCCGTCGTTGCGACCACGGACAGGGGCAGGTAGCCGCCGGTAAGTCCCTTGGACAGGCAAATGAAGTCCGGGCGGATACCCGCCTGTTCGCAGGCGAAAAGCGTGCCGGTGCGGCCGAATCCGACCGCAATCTCGTCCGCGATCAGGAGCACGCCGTGCCGGTCGCAGGCTTCGCGGAGCATCGTGAGATAGACCGGATGGTACATGCGCATCGACCCGGCGCATTGAACGAGTGGCTCGACGATGACGGCCGCGATCTCGTCGGCATTTTCCGCAAGCGCACGCTCCATTTCCGCGAACATCCGCCGGCTGTGGGATTCGGGACTCTCGCCCGGCTCGCGCAAGTGACAGTCGGGGGAGGGCACGGTGATGACGTCCATCAGGAGCGGCTGGTACACCTTCTTGTAGAGTTCCACGTCGCCGACCGCGAGCGCGCCGAGCGTCTCGCCGTGATAGCTGTTCGAAAGCGTGACGAAGCGCTGCTTGCGCGGACGCCCGAGGTTCCGCCAGTAATGAAAACTCATCTTGATGGCGACCTCGACGGCGGCGGATCCGTTGTCCGCATAGAAGCAGCGCGAGAGTCCCTGCGGCAGCAGCCGAACGAGCGCTTCCGACAGCTCGAGCACCGGCGCGTGCGTGAAGCCCGCGAGCAGGACGTGCTCGAGCCGCCCGAGCTGCTCGGTGATCGCGGCGTTGATGCGCGGATTCGCATGGCCGAACAGGTTGACCCACCAGGAGCTGATGCCGTCGAGATAGCGCCGTCCGTCGAAGTCGTGCAGCCAGACGCCTTCGCCGCGCGCGATCGGAATGAGCGGCAGCCGCTCGTGGTCCTGCATCTGCGTGCAGGGATGCCAGACGACCGCCAGGTCGCGGGCGGCGATGGCGGCATTCCTGGGTGTCCCGGTCATCGAAAAGAGTGTATGCGATTGGAAGCGGCGAATCGCGCGGGCTAAGCTGTCGCGATGTCCGGATTGTCCATTGCGGCGGGGTTTCTTGCGAGCGTGCGCTGTGTCGAATCGCCGAACTGCGATGTCCGCCCCGCGGATGCGAAGCCGGAACTCGTCGTGATCCACGGCATCAGCCTGCCGCCCGGCCGTTACGGCGGGCCGTGGATCGAGCAGCTCTTTACGAACACGCTGCCTGCGGAGGCGGATCCCTATTTCGAGACAATCCATCACCTGCGGGTGTCGTCGCATGTCCTGATCGTGCGCGACGGCACGCTGACGCAGTACGTGCCGTTCGGGCTCCGCGCCTGGCACGCCGGGCCTTCGTACTGGCGCGGCCGTGGCGCCTGCAACGATTTTTCGATCGGCATCGAGCTCGAGGGTGCCGACGACGAACCCTATGACGAGCGTCAGTACGGCGCGCTCGCCGAGCTCGTCGCGACGCTGCAGAGGAACTATCCGTCGCTTGCGGAGGGCTGGATCGCGGGCCACAGCGACATCGCACCCGGCCGCAAGACGGATCCGGGCCCGGCATTCGACTGGCAACGGCTCGAACGGGAACTGCTCGCGCGGGGCGCCGCATTCCGGCGCGAGGTGCTTGCCTGAAGCCGTTCGCGTCCTGCCGGGCGCTCGCCGTTCTCCTCGCGTCCTGCGTCGCCGCCGGCGCAGCGGAACCGGCGCCGCCCGCGCGCGAGCGGATCGTGAGCGTCGCGCCCAATCTCACCGAACTGCTCTTTGCCGCGGGCGCTGCGGATCAGGTTGTCGGCGTCAGCGCGTACAGTGACTACCCCGAGGCGGCGCGCTCCCTGCCGCGCATCGGCGACGCGTTCCGTCTCGACTACGAGCGCATCGTCGCACTCGCGCCGACCGTTGCCGTCATCTGGGAGACCGGCACGCCCGCGGGCGTCGCGGAGCGCCTCGAGGGCCTCGGCATGCGAGTGGTCGGCATTCCAACGCGCCGGCTCGACGACATTGCGGTTGCGCTCCTCGAGCTCGGCGCCGTCGCAGGTTCCGGGCCCGTTGCACAAGCCGCCGCCGCCGATTTCCGCGGGCAGATCGCTTCGCTTCGCGACCGCTATCGCGACCGGCCGAAACTCCGCGTATTCGTCCAGATCGACGGTGCGCCGCTTTACACGGTCGGCGGCGCGCATCTCATCACCGAGATCGTCGAGCTTTGTGGCGGGACGAATGTATTCGCCGATGCGACGGCGCTCGCCCTGCCCGTGGATCTCGAATCCGTGCTGGCGCGCGCACCCGAGGTGATCCTTTCGCTGGACGATGCGGATCCCGTGGCGTTCTGGTCCCGCTTTGACGAACTCGATGCGGTCAAGCGCGGGAACGTGTATCGCGCACCGGCGGACGCGCTCGCCCGGCCGAGCCCGCGCATTGCCGGCGGAGCGGCGGATGTCTGCGCGCGCCTCGACGAGGCACGCGGCAAGTAGCGCCGGGTGCGCTTAGCCGGAGTCGGGCGGCGTCTTGCCGCGCCGCGCGTGCTTCCAAAGCACTTCGCTGCCGCTTTCATGCCGGGCCAGCACGCGCGCAAGCACGAAGAGCAGGTCGGACAGGCGATTCAGGTACTGCAGGGGCTCCGGCGCGACGGCCTCTGCTCGCGCGAGGGTCCACGCACGCCGCTCCGCGCGCCGGCAGATCGCGCGCGCGAGGTGACAGGCCGCGGCGGCCGCCCCGCCGCCCGGCAGGATGAATTCCTTGAGCGGCGGCAGGCGATCGTTGAAGCGGTCGAGCGACTGCTCGAGCGCAAGGATGTGCGATGCCTCGATCGCGCGATGGCCGGGAATGCAGAGTTCGCCACCGAGATCGAACAGCTCGTGCTGTACGCGCGTCAACAGATCGCGAACGTCGGCCGGAACGCCGGCGACGGCGAGGACGACGCCGATGGCGCTGTTGCATTCGTCGACGCAGCCATAGGCCTCGACCCGTGGGTCGTCCTTCGGCACGCGGCTGCCGTCGCCTAGACCGGTCGTGCCGTCGTCGCCGGTGCGCGTATAGATTTTCGAAAGCCGGTTCCCCAAGGCATCCCCTCAGCGGAATTCGTAGCGAAGGGCGGCGAAAAGGCTCCGGCCCATCGTATTAAACCCGCTCGCCAGCTCGTAATCCTCGTCGAACAGGTTCTCCATTCGCGCGAGCAAAGTAAAGCGCTGGCCCAGGGCGACCTTGGCCGACAGGTTGGCGAGCCAGTACGCGGGCAGCTGCGTCGGCGTCGGGAAGCCGAAATCGCGCCGCTCGCCGGCATAGAGGAGGTCGACTGCGAACTCGTGCTCCCGCCACCGGCGCGATACCGCAAGCGTCACGTTCTCGCGGGCGCGGCGCAGCAGGCGCGCGTCAGTCGTCCGATCGCGCGGATCCTGGAACGTGGCACCCACCTGGGCGCTCCATTGATCGCCCTCGTATTGCCAGGCAGCCTCGACGCCGTCGATGCGCGCTTGCGCGACGTTGCGGTTCTCGCCCTCGAACGTGTTGAAATCGAGCACGACGAATTCGATCAGTTCGTCGATCTCGGTCCGGAAGGCCGTCAGCGAAACCGACTGGCGGTCGCCGATGGCCTGGCGGTAGCCGATCTCGTAGCTCTGCGATTCTTCCGGATTCAACGCCGGGTTGCCGCCGAAGCCGAACAGGTCCGTGGCGTCCGGCGCGCGAAATGCCGTGCCGGCCGCGACCGTGATGAGTGCCTCGCCGATCGAATAGCCGTATTCCGCATTCCAGGTCGCGTGACCGCCGAAGGTCTCATGGTCGGTGTAGGCGGCGCCGAGGAGCAGGCGATGCGCGCCGAACGCCGCCTGGTCCTGGAGGTAGACCTGGCTCGTGGTCGTGTCGGCCGCATAAGGCAGGCCGAAGGATTCCGCTTCGGCGTCCTCGTCCTGCCAGAGCAGGCCGGCGGTGATCGTCTGGTTCTCAGTGACCGCAATATCGTTCTGCCAGTCGAGCGAGACCCGGCGCGTATCCAGGAAATCGGGCGACTGGTTCTGCTCCAGCTTGTCGACCGCATGCCCGGCCGTCACGCGGGATTCCCAGGACTCCGATGGCGTGAACTCCGCGGAAAGCGCGACCGCGGAGTTCTCGAAATCCTGATCGACCGGCGTGAGGAAGAAGTTCGAGTATTCCGAGGTGCCGGCGGCATGCCAGGCGCGAAAACCCAGCTCGACCGGACCCGTCCTGGCGCGCGCCGACGCCGTGAACGAGCGATTCTCGTAGCCGCGGTCGGCAGTGTCGCCGGTGCGCGTGGGAAATCCGTCGCTGTCGAGCCAGGAGACGCCGATTGACGCCTCGGCGCGCTCGTCGCCGATTCCGGCGCGCAGGTTCGCGCTCTGCGTATCGTACCGACCGAAGCCCGCCTGCACGCTGCCGCCGTCCGCGGCGCCTTGGCGCGTGATGACGTTGATCACGCCGCCGAGCGCGTCCGAGCCATACAGCGTCGAGCGCGGCCCCTTGACGATCTCGACGCGGTCGACGAGCTCAGGGGCGATATTCTGGATCGACGCGCTGCCGATCGTACCGGGATTGATGCGAAGCCCATCGACCAGCACGAGTACGTGATTGGAATCGGTGCCGCGGAGGAAGAGCGACGTCTGCTGGCCCGGCCCGCCGAGGCGCGCGACCTCGACACCCGGAATCATCCGCAGCGCATCTCCGAGTTCCGAGGCCGGCTGGCGCAGCAGTTCCTCGCCGCGGATCAACTCGACGCTTGCAAGCACGTCGGGCACCGGAGTTTCGGTGCGCGTTGCCGTGACGACGACGGGTTCGATCGCGTGACCGGCGGCGACGGCTGCAAGCAATGCCAATGTGTTCATCCGTGCTCCTCCCGAGCGGCGAATCGCGGGTTCACCGGTCGCGGCTGAGACGGAAGGAGTGGGCGCTCGGCCCGCATTCCCTGTCGCCCGCCGCGACTGGCGCTTGATGACGGGCCGGTCTCCGGACTCACGGCGTGTCCCGGGGGACTTTCCGCATCGCCTTCCCACCGGGATTCCGGCAGTGGCTGCAGGGTTCGCCTGCGTGATGCGGCTTGCGCCGTTTACCGTTGCGGGGGCAGTGCCGGGATGGCGAGCAACTCGCGCACCGGCTTCCCAATTAGCCCGGGCGTTCGCCCGGGGCACCTGTCAACGTCGTCAATGTAGGGAGCGCATTCCTGCCGGTCAAGCCGGCGTTGACGGGGCTTCACCGGCCACGCAGTCTTCCCGCATGACGAATTCGGCGCGACTCGATGCGGCGCTCGCGGCCGCCGCCGCTGCGGCGGAACTTATTCGGACGGCGTATCGCGGCGCGCTGGAGGTCCGCACGAAGCCCGACGGCTCGCCGGTGACCGACACCGACGTGGCCGCGGAGCAGGCGATTCGTGCCGTCGTACTGGGGCGCTTTCCCGAAGACGGATTTTTCGGTGAGGAATCGGCGGCGGACCGGATGGATGCGGAGCGGCTCTGGATCGTCGATCCGCTCGACGGCACGAAGTCCTTCGTGCGCCGCTACCCGATGTTCTCGACGCAAGTCGCGCTCATGCATCGCGGGCGGCTCGAGCTCGGAGTCTCCTGCGCGCCAGTCTATGGCGAAACCGCCTGGGCGGAGCGCGGAGGCGGCGCTTACCTTGACGGCGCGCCGCTCGCGGTGAGCCGGATCGCGACGCTCGAAGCAGCAACGGTGTCGACCGGCAACCTGCGTTCCCTCGCGCGCGGCCCGCGCTGGGCTGCGTTCGGCCGGATGGTCGGTCGGCTCGACCGCATCCGGGGCTTCGGCGACTTCCTGCACTATCACCTGCTGGCCGCGGGCAAGATCGAGGCCGTCATCGAATCCGACATCCACATCCTCGACATCGCGGCGCTCACCGTGATCGTGGAGGAAGCGGGTGGACGGGTCACCGATCTCGAAGGCGCGCCGATCGGTCTCGAATCAAGGAGCATCCTCGCCTCGAACGGCCTGCTGCACGAGACCATTCTCAACGAGTTGAACGCGCCGGTGCTCAGGCGCTGACGAACACCCGCTGCCCGCGCCAGGCGAGTTCGCCGACCGGCACCTCGTAAAGCGCCGTCAGGTTCGTATCGGACAGGATCGTGGCCGAATTTCCGAACTCCCAGCGCCCGTCACCAAAGAGCAGCAGCACGCGGTCGGCGAAGCGCGCCGCGAGCGTCGCATCGTGCAGGGTTGCGATGACTAGGCCGCCCGCATCCGCGCGGGCACGGAAGAGCGTCAGGACCTCGTTACGGTGTCGCGGATCGAGGTGATTGGTGGGCTCATCGAGCAGGCAGACGGCGGCGTCCTGCGCAAGCAGCGTCGCGACATCGAGTCGGCGCTTTTCACCGCCCGACAGCGAATCGACGGCGCGACCGGCCAGATCCTCGAGCCCGACCGCGCCGAGTGCCTCGCGAGCGGTATGAATGTCGGCGGCATCCTCCCATTGCCAGAAGGGCAGGTGTGGATGGCGGCCGATCAACGCGGTCTCGAAGACCGTCGAGGGAAACGGATCCTCGGTGACCTGTGGCAGGAGCGCGAGCCGTCGAGCGCGCTCCCGTCCCGACCATGCGGCAATCGCTCGCCCTTCGAGTTCCACGACGCCTCCCGCCGGCGCCCGCAGGCCTGCGAGGGTGTGCAGGGTGAGCGTCTTGCCGACGCCGTTCCGTCCGAGTACCGCGATGAACTCGCCGCCCCGCGCCTCGAAATCGAGCGCGTGCACGAGTGGGCGGTTCGGTACCGAGACGCCGACCGCGCGGCAGGCAAGCCGCGGCGTTCCGCCGCCGCTCAAGGCTGAAGCCGCTCGTGGCGCCAGGGCTCGGCCTGGAATCGTCCTTCGCCGACCGGCGCGATCACGCGGGTCCAGCGCGCGCGGTCGTGCAGGCGGTAATCGCCTTCGACCCAGAGTTCGAGGACGGCGGCCCACAGCCGGTAGCCGCCCCAGTGGTCGGGTCTTGGCAGCCGCAGGCCCGGTTCCGCATCGTCATCCGGCGCGACGATGGGGTCCGGCGTGCCGTGCCGCTCCGCGGTTTCGCGCAGTCGCTCGATCAGGGCGTGGCGGGAAGCGATCGGCGCGCTTTGCTCGCTCGTGATCGCGGCGAGCCGGCTGCGCCAGGGGCGGCTTGCAAAATAGTCATCGCTCTCGCTCGCGAGCGCATGCACGACCGGCCCTTCGACGCGCAGTTGCCGGCCGAGCGTATCCCACTGGAAGACGACCGCCGCCCAGGGGTGGACGGCGAGGTCGCGGCCCTTGCGCGAGAGGTAGTTCGTATAAAAGACGAGATATCCCGGGTCCGCCACGATCTCCTTGCACAGCAGGACCCGCACCGAGGGCTTGCCGTCGGCGCCGGTCGTGGCGAGGCTCATCGCATTCGGGTTGCGTCCCACCTGCTCGTCCCAGGCCTGGCGGAACCAGCTGGATGCAAGCGGCATCGGATCGGCGGGCAGCGGATCCGGCAGCGTCTGGAATCGCGCGCGCATGCGCCGATGTTAACGTGCGCGCCGCCCCACGGCGCCGGATTTCGTCAAAAACGCCCTGATTAAGGTGGGATTCAGCTAGCCGCGCCGACACTGGCTCCACGCACCCTTAGGAGGAGCCACCATGATCAGGTCCACATTCACCGCGGCGGCGCTCGCGATGCTGCTTGCAGGCCCCGCGTTCGGCGATGACGACGACGATCGGCGCGGGCGGGGTCACGAACGTGACGATCGTCATGACCGCCGCGATCACGACGGCCGGCATGACGACGACCGCTCGCGTAACGGCCATTGGCGTAGCGACAACTGGCGTAATGACTACTGGCGTAACGACCACTGGCGCAACGATCGCCAGTGGCGGCACATTCCGCCGGTCCGTTACCGCGCCGATTTCGGCTACCGGTCCGGGTATGAACTGGCCTGGCGGGACTGGATGCGGTATGGACGCCATGACTATCGCTGGCGCCGTTCGCCCTCCACCTGGTATCGCGCCGACTTTGGCTACCGGTCCGGCTACGAAGAGGGCTGGCGCGACGCGGCGCGCTACTACGGCGCCGGCTACCGCCCGCGCTACTGGGCTCAGGACCCGCGCGACGGCTGGTTCTTCAGTTTCGGGTTCGAAGGCTGACGCCTGAATAGCCGGCCCGCTTGCACGATGGCAGGCGGGCCGGTACACAGGACGATTACCCCTGCGGGATCGTCCTGATGGAACTAGCAGAACTGCGCGACCGGCTGACGCGGCTCGATGGCGAACTGCTCGCCCTGATCGCCGAGCGGCAACGGCTCTCTGAGGAAGTCGCCCGGGCCAAGCGTGCGACCGGCCACCCGACGCGCGATTTCCAGCGCGAGCGCGATGTGCTCATGAATGCGCGCGCCGCCGCTTCCAAGCTCGGACTGTCGCCGGCGCTGGCCGACAACCTGCTCAGGCTCCTGATCCGCAGTTCACTCGCGACCCAGGAACAGGCGCAAGTTGCCGCCCAGGGGCAGGGCGCTGGCCGGCGCGCGCTCGTGATCGGCGGCTGCGGCAAGATGGGCCGCTGGTTCGTCGAGTTTCTCGACTCGCAGGGATTCGCGGTCGAAATTGCCGACCCCGCGGGCCCCTCCGGTTCGCACGCGCATCGCACGGACTGGCAGGCGGACGAGTTGTCGCACGACGTGATCGTCGTCGCGACGCCGCTCGGAATCACGGCATCCATCCTCGAGCAGCTCGCGCGCCACCGGCCGCCGGGCCTCGTGTTCGACATCGGCTCACTGAAAACGCCGTTGCGCGCGGGGCTTGCGGCGCTGCGCGAGGCGGAAGTCAGGGTGGCCTCGTTGCACCCGATGTTCGGTCCCGACACGGATCTGCTCTCGGGCCGCCACATCATTCACGTGGATGTCGGCCGTCCCGACGCCGTGGCGGATGCGCAGAATCTCTTCGCCTCGACGATGGTCGAGCAGGTGGTGACGACGCTCGATGATCACGACCGCCTGATCGCCTATGTGCTCGGCCTCTCGCATGCGATCAACATCGCCTTTTTCACGGCGCTCGCCGATAGCGGGGAGGCCGCGCCGCGTCTCGCGCGCCTGTCGAGCACGACCTTCGATGCCCAGCTCGCGGTCGCATCGCTGGTCGCGGGCGAAAGTCCGGCGCTCTATTTCGAGATCCAGGCGCTCAATCAATACGGCGGCGAGTCACTCGCGTCGCTGGTTGAAGCCGTGACGCGGCTCCAGGCGCTGGTCGCGAACCAGGATGCCGCCGGTTTCGCTCGGCTCATGCGGCGGGGGCAGAGCTATCTCCAGGATCGTGCCGCCGCCCGCCGGACCTGATATGCTTAATGAGAGTCATTCTCATTAACCATATTTGAGGCGTCTATGAGTGTCCTGATTGCCTTGCTGAGCCGGCTGACGGCGGTGTGCATGCTGACTGGGATCGCCTGGGCAAGCCCCGCCCTGGCCGCCGGTGAGCCCCTGGTGGTCTATTCCGCCCGCAAGTACCAGCTGGTCGAACAGCTCTTCCAGGAATACGGCCGCGGGCGCGGCATCGAGGTGAAGTCCGTCACGGATGACGGCGCCCCGCTCATCCAGCGCCTGACGGCGGAAGGGGCGATGAGTCCCGCGGACGTGTTCATATCGGTCGATGCGGGCGACCTGTGGCGCGCGACCGAAGCGGGCCTGCTCTCGCCGGTCAAGTCGCCGATTCTCGAAAGAGCGATCCCGGCGCACCTGCGGGATCCCGCTGGCCACTGGTTCGGACTCGCCGTGCGGGCACGCACCATCGCGTATTCGACCGAACGCGTGAAGCCCTCGGAGCTTTCCACCTATGCAGCGCTCGGCGACGCGCGCTGGAAGGGCAGGCTCTGCCTGCGTAGCGGCAAAGCCGTCTACAACCAGTCGCTCGTCGCGATGATGATCGGCGACAACGGCGTGGAAACGACAGAGCGCATCATCCGCTCCTGGATCGCAAACCTCGCCGCCGAGCCATTCACCAATGACACGCTGCTCCTGAAAGCGATCGCCGCCGGCCAGTGCGATGTGGGCATCGTCAACACCTATTACCTGGGGCGCCTGCAGCACGAGCAGGCGGGCTTCCCGGTGCAGATCTTCTGGGCAGACCAGAAAGGACGCGGCACCCACGTCAATATCTCGGGCGGCGGCGTGACGGCGCATGCGAAGAATCGCGCGGAAGCCATCCATTTCCTCGAGTGGCTTGCGTCTCCTGAAATCCAGCAGCGCTTCGCCGCCGTGAATTTCGAGTTTCCGGCCAACGCGGGCGTCGAGCCGCTGCCGGAGGTCAAGGCTTGGGGCAAGTTCGAGCCGAATCTCGTCAATGTCGGTACGATCGGCAAGACCCAGTCCGCCGCCGTGATGCTGATCGACCGCGCCGGCTGGCGTTGATTTCGGGCCGGCGGGGTGATCATGGCTGCCGCGCCGTCGCGTCTCGGTCCCGCCGTCGCGGCGATCGCAGTTGCGTTGCCGATGCTCGCGGTCCTGGTGGCCGTCGTGCAGGGCGCGACGGGCGCTGACGCGGAGCTCTGGGCACACCTGCGCGAGCACGTGCTGTCGCGCGTCGTCGCAAATACCCTGATCCTCGTCCTGGGCGTGGTGGCGATCGCGGCGACGCTCGGCACGTCGCTCGCCTGGCTGACCGCGGCCTGCGAGTTTCCCGGACGCGCGTTTTTTTCCTGGGCGCTGCTCCTGCCGATGGCGGTGCCCGCCTACGTGCTCGCATTCGTCGCGGTGGCGACACTCGACTACGCGGGCGCGGTGCCGACGACGCTCCGCAGCTGGTTCGGCGATGGGTTTCCCGTTCCGCCCATCCGCTCGACCGGCGGCACGATCGCGGTACTCGCGCTGGCGAGCTATCCGTACGTTTACTTGATGGCGCGCGGCGCCTTCCTGACCCATGGTGCGCGCGTGCTGGAAGCGGCGCAGTCGCTTGGCCTCGGGCCCTGGGCCGGCCTCTTCCGCGTCGCAGTGCCGCTCGCCCGGCCCTGGCTTGCGGGCGGCGCCGCGCTCGTTGCAATGGAAACGCTCGCCGATTTCGGCGCCGTTTCGGTCTTCAACTACGACACCTTCACGACGGCGATCTACAAGGCCTGGTTCGGCCTGTTCTCGATTGAGACCGCGCTCCTGCTTGCGCTCCTCCTGCTCGTCTTCGTCGCGCTTGCGCTCGTGGCTGAACGCATCGCGCGCGGACGCGCGCGATTTTCGGCGGCGGATTCGGGCGTGCGCGCCGCCGAGCGGCTCGCGCTCCCCGGCGCACGCGGCTGGGCTGCGTTCGGGTACGCTGCAACGGTCTTCGCCCTCGGATTCGTGCTGCCCGCCATTGCGCTCGCCCGCTGGGCCTGGGACGTCGCCGCAATCGATCTCGATTCGCACTACGTGGGCTACATACTCCGCACGCTCGGGCTTGCCGGAATGGCGGCGCTTGCCTGCCTCGGGCTTGCGCTCGTGCTCGGTTACGCGTCACGCGTCGCAGACGGCGTGGTGACGCGGACCGCTTCGCGGATCGCGACACTCGGCTACGCGATTCCGGGCGCCGTGCTCGCAGTCGGGGTCGTGAGCGCGCTCGGCGCAATCGACCTGCGCTTCCGTACGATCGCGGGCGGCGAAGGGCTCTGGCTCCAGGGCACGGTGTTTGCGCTGCTCCTCGGCTACGTCGCGCGCTTTCTCGCGGTCGCCCATGGGCCCGTGCTGGGCGGGTTCGCGCGCATCCGGCTATCGCTCGAGGAAGCGGCCCGTTCGCTCGGGCTTTCGACACGCGAAGTGGTCTCGCGGCTGCACCTGCCGCTCCTCGGCGCCGGCATCGGCACGGCCGCGCTCCTCGTATTCGTTGACGTCATGAAGGAGATGCCGATCACGCTGATGACCCGGCCATTCGGCTGGGACACACTGGCCGTGCGCGTTTTCGAAATGACCGCCGAGGGCGAGTGGGAGCGCGCGGCCCTGCCGTCACTTGCGATCGTCGTTGCCGGGCTATTGCCGGTCGCCCTGCTGACCTGGAGGATGGAGCGTGCGGCTCGAGCTGCGTGAAGTTTCGAAGGCCTTCCCGGGCGTCGCGGCGATCGACCGGCTCTCGCTCGTCGTGGGCGCCGGGCGCATCGGATGCCTGCTGGGCCCTTCCGGCTCGGGCAAGAGCACGGTGTTGCGGACGATCGCCGGATTCGAGCGGCCCGACGCCGGCGAAGTGCTGGCCGGAGGGGAGTTACTGTCGGGACGCGGGACCTGGGTGCCGCCCGAGCGGCGCCGCATCGGCATGGTGTTCCAGGATTTTGCGCTGTTTCCTCACCGGGATGCGCTTTCGAACGTCGCCTTCGGGTTGCACGCCATGGAGCGCGACGGCCGCAGGCAGCGCGCACTCGAGATGCTCGGTCTCGTCGGGCTCGCGGCCGAGGCCGGGCGGTTTCCGCACGAGCTCTCGGGCGGCCAGCAGCAGCGCGTTGCGCTTGCGCGGGCGCTGGCGCCGCGCCCCCGGATTGTCCTGCTCGACGAGCCCTTCTCGAATCTCGACGCCGACGTGCGCACGGAACTCGCGCAGCAGGTGCGTGCCGCGCTCATCGCGGAACGCGCAACGGCGCTCCTCGTGACGCATGATCAGCGCGAGGCGTTTGCCATTGCCGATGAAATCGGCGTGCTGCGATCGGGCCGGCTCGAGCAATGGGATGTGCCCTGGCAGCTCTATCATTCGCCGGCGACGCGCTTCGTCGCGGATTTCATCGGCGAGGGGACGTTCATCGAGGGCACCGTGCTCGGGCCGGGACGCGTTTCGACCGAGCTCGGCGTGATCGAGGGGCAGCTCACCACCGAGCAGCCGCCCGGGACCCATGTGGACCTGCTGCTCCGTCCCGACGACGTGATTCACGACGACGCAAGCGAGTTGCGCGCGGAGGTCGTCGAGCGCGCGTTTCGCGGCGCCCAGTTCCGCTACAAGCTGCGCCTGCCCTCCGGGACGACGGCGCTTTCGTTCGCGCCAAGCCACCACGATCACGCGATCGGCGA
>Ga0105107_10000060_pt1 | contig 55889 bp, 54 predicted proteins | sample PPLLaktember2015_6_FD_79335 | JGI IMG/M metagenome (GOLD analysis project Ga0105107, IMG submission 79335) | Freshwater sediment microbial communities from Prairie Pothole Lake near Jamestown, North Dakota, USA - PPLs Lake P8 Core (1) Depth... | ecosystem: Environmental > Aquatic > Freshwater >...
ACTTGAAGTTCAGCGCCTCGAAGAGCAGCCCCGGCGAGAAGAACACCTTGAGCGACTCCTCGGCCTTCTGCGCCCAGTGGATCATGTCGCCGGGCAGCGAGCCGAGGAACTCCTTCGCCCATCCCTTCATGCGGCGCACCATCGGCGCCGAGAGCTTGCGCGAGAGATAGGAGGAGAGCGCGCCCACGTTGGGCGAGATCGACATCTCGTTGTCGTTCAGCACCACCACGAGGTTGCTCTGCTTCAGGTGGCCAGCGTGGTTCAGCGCCTCGAAGGCCATGCCCGCGGTCATGCCGCCGTCGCCGATCAGCGCGATCGCCCGGCGGTCCTCCCCGTGGTGCTGGAAGGCGCGCGCCATGCCGAGGGCGGCGGAGATCGAGGTGCCGGCGTGGCCGGCGCCGAAGGGGTCGTAGGGCGACTCGCTGCGGCGCAGGAACTTGCCGATGCCGCCTTCCTTGCCGATGCGGTCGAACCCCTCGCGGCGCCCCGTCAGCATCTTGTGGGCGTAGCCCTGGTGGCCGACGTCGAGCACCAGGCGGTCGCGCGGCGTGTCGAAGACGCTGTGGATCGCGACCAGCAGCTCCACCGCGCCGAGGCTCGAGGCGAGGTGTCCCCCCGAGCGTGAGACGCGCTCGACGATCTCCGCGCGGATCTCCTCGCAGAGCCGCGGCGCCTGCTCGCGCGGCAGGCGCCGCACGTCCTCGGGGCTCTGGATGCCGTCCAGCAGCCGCTCTCCCATGCTCTCCTCTCCCCCCGCCTTCAGCGGTCCCGCGACACCGCGAAGCGCGCCAGCTCGCGCAGCGGCTCCGCGCGCTCGCCGAGCTCTTCGAGCTCCGCCAGCGCGCGTGCGAGGCGTTGCTGCGCGCGCGCTCCCGCCGCCTCCGCGCCGAGCGCGCGCACCAGCGAACAGGGCTCGTCGTCGTCCCGATCCAGCAGGTCGTCGGCGATCTGGAACGCCGCGCCCGCCTCGCCGCCGAAGCGCCGCATGCGCTCCGCGAGCTCGGGCGGCGCGCCGCCGAGCCGCGCGCCCCCCGCCGCGGCGGCCGCGAAGAGCGCCGCCGTCTTGCGCTCGTGGACGCGCTCGACGTCCGCCGCGCCGGCGTCCTCCGGGAACGCGAGATCCTCCGCCTGCCCGCCCACCAGCGCGCGCGAGCCCGCCGCGGCCGCGAGATCCGCCAGCGCGGCGAGGCGCGCCTCGGGAGCGATCGGGCCGCCGGCGCGCGCCAGCACCTCGAAGGCCAGCGCGAGCAGCGCGTCGCCGGCCAGCACGGCGACGGCCTCGCCGAAGGCGACGTGCACCGTCGGCCGCCCGCGCCGCAGGACGTCGTCGTCCATGCAGGGCAGGTCGTCGTGGACCAGCGAGTAGACGTGCACCAGCTCCACCGCCGCGGCGACGGGCAGCGCGCGCTCGGGCGGGCTGCCGGACGCCTCGCAGGCGGCGAAGGCGAAGGCCGGGCGCAGGCGCTTGCCGCCGGGGAACATCAGGTGACGCATGGCGGCGTGCAGCGTCGCCGGCTCCGCGCCCGCGGGCGGGAGCTGCGCCTCGAGGAAGCGATCGACCAGGGCCGCGCGCTCCGCGAGGTAGGCGCGCAGGTCCACTAGGCGTCGTCCTCCGCGGGCTCGAGGGGCCGCGCGACCAGCACCCCGCCCGCCCGCACCAGCTCGGCGATGCGGCGCTCGGCGTGCTCGAGCTGCTCGGCGCAGCAGCGCGAGAGCGCCACCCCCTGCTCGAAGGCGGCGAGGGCGGACTCGAGCGGCAGCTCGCCCGTTTCGAGCCGCTCGACGATCGCCTCGAGGCCCTCGAGCGCTTCCTCGAAGCTCGGCGCGCGCGGCGGCGAGTCGGCGGGCTGGTCCATCGCGTCCGAAGCTACCGGTGCGGTTTCCACGCGTCAAACCCCTCGCACGGAAAAGCGCTTCGAAATCAACGCTCTTCGCCGGAAGACGGATGCCGGGCAGAGACCGTCGCGTCGAGCTCGCCGCTCGCCAGCCGGACGCGCAGCGCGTCGCCCGGCGCCACCTCCGAGGCGCGCCGCACGATGCTCCCGTCGGCGGGCCGCCGCACGATCGCGTAGCCCCGGCCGAGCACCGCCAGCGGCGAGAGCGCGTCGAGCCGTGCAGCGCCCGCGCGCAGGCGAGGCAGGCGGCGCTCCGTCGCGCGGCGCGCGGCGCCTTCGAGGGCGCGCCAGGCCGCCTCGAGGCGCAGCCGGCGCGTGCGCAGGCGCTCCCAGGGCGCGTGGGCGCGCAGCGCCTCGTGGGCGCGCGCGTGGCGGTCGTCGAAGCGCTCGAAGGCGCGGCGGCCCGCGGCGAAGAGCCGCCGCGTGTCGCGCTCCACGCGCGCTGCGAGCACGGCGCGCTCCGGCACCGCGAGCGCCGCGGCGGCGGACGGCGTCGGCGCTCGCACGTCGGCGGCCAGGTCGGCGATGGTGACGTCCACCTCGTGGCCGACGCCGCTCACCACCGGCACGCGGCAGGCGCGCAGCGCGCGCGCGACGCGCTCGCTGTTGTAGGGCTGCAGGTCCTCCAGCGAGCCGCCGCCGCGCACCAGCAGGATCACGTCGACCTCGGGGACGCTCGCCAGCGCCTCGAGGGCCGCGGCGATCTCGTCCTCGGCGCCGTCGCCCTGCACGCGGGTCGGCGCGAGCAGCAGCGGAATGGCCGGGAAGCGCCGCCCCGACACCTCGATCACGTCGTGGATCGCCGCGCCGTGGGCCGACGTCACGACGCCCACACAGCGCGGGAGCGGCGGCAGCGGGCGCTTCTTGCCCGGCTCGAACAGCCCCTCGGCCTCGAGCCGGGCGCGAAGCTGCTCGAAGGCGACCTGGAGCGCCCCGCGCCCGCGCGGCTCGAGGTGCCGCACGAGAAACTGGAGATCGCCGCGCGGCTCGTAGACGGAAGGCTCCCCGTGCACCAGCACCTCGAGCCCGTCCTCGGGCTCGAAGAGCAGCCGGCGCGCGGTGCTGCGGAACAGCGCGGCGCGGAGCTGCGCGCCCGCGTCCTTCAAGGTGAAGTAGTAGTGACCCGACGCCGCGCAGTGGAGATTGCTGACCTCGCCCGCGACCCAGACCCGCCCGACGCGCTGCTCGAGCAGGCCGCGCACTCCCGCGACGAGCTCGCTCACGCTGAGGACGCGGGGCCGCGCGGAGGCGGCGGCGCCGGCCGCCCTGTCGTCGGGCTCCCTCAGCGCGTCTCGCTCGGCAGCGAGGCCTGGGCCGGCGCCGGCTTGGCGCGGAGCTGCTCGAAGTAGGTCCAGCTCTTCAGCACCTCGACGGCGCGCGCGAGCTGCACGTCCTCGGGCTCCGCCGCGGCCTCGCCGGGGGCGCCCGCGGCGCCCGGGGCGCCGGGCTCGCCGGCGATCGGCGGCGACGGGCGCGCGGGTGCCGCGCCCGGCTTCTCGAAGTGGCCCTCGAGGTCGCGCTCGCGGATGGCGGGCGGCAGCGCCTCACTCTGCTGGGCGACCTCCGCCGGCAGCTCGACGACGATGTCGGGCTCGATGCCCACCGCCTGGATCGAGCGACCCGACGGCGTGTAGTAGAGCGCGGTCGTCAGGCGCAGCCCGGAGCCGTCCTCGAGCGGGTACACCGTCTGCACCGAGCCCTTCCCGAAGGTGCCCGCGCCCAGCAGCAGCGCGCGCTTCTGATCCTGCAGCGCCCCGGCCACGATCTCCGACGCGCTCGCGCTGCCGGCGTTCACCAGCACGACCATCGGGTAGCTCGGGCCCTCGTCCTCGCGGCGCGCCCGGAACTCCTGGCGCTGGCTCTCGACGCGGCCCTGCGTGTAGACGATCAACCCGTCGCTCAGCCAGAGGTCCGCCACCTTGACCGCCTGGTCGAGCAGGCCGCCCGGATTGTCGCGCAGGTCGAGCACGAAGCCGGAGAAGCGGCCCCCCGCCTGGTCGCGGAGCTTGCTCATCGCGCGCTCGAGGTCGTCGGCGGTGCGCTCCTGGAAGGAGCGGATCCGCACGTAGCCGTAGCCGGGCTCGAGCAGCTTGCCCTCCACCGACTCGACCTTCACGACGTCGCGCACGATGGTGTAGGGCTCGGGCTTCGAGAAGCCTTCGCGCACGATGTGGATGGTGATCTTCGAGCCGCGCGGGCCGCGCATGTAGAGCACGGCCTCGTGCAGGTCCATCCCCTTGGTGCTGTGGCACGGCTCCGTCCACTCGGGCGGCACCTCGGTCGGGCAGATCGCCACCACCTGGTCGCGCGCACGCAGGCCGGCTCGCGCGGCCGGGGTGCCGTCGATCGGGGCGACGACCTCGATGAAGCCGTCGCGCCGCTTCATGATCTCGATGCCGAGGCCGTGGAACTCGCCCCGGGTGTCCACCTGCATCTCGCGATGGGACTCGGGGTCGAGGTAGGAGGAGTGGGGATCGAGGTCCGCGAGCAGCCCGCGCACGGCCCCGCGTACGAGCTTGCTGTCGTCGACCTCCTCGACGTAGTTCTCGCGCACCAGCTTCATCACGCTCGCGAAGAGCGAGAGCTCCTGGTAGCGGGTGGAGACCAGGCCGCTGGCCCCGCCGGTCGAGAACACGATCAGCGCGGCCGCCGTCGTGCCGGCCAGGAAGCCCATCAGGAAGCGGTTGGGAGCAGGCATCGGCCCTCTCGATTTCGGCGGGCGACGGGTGGCGCTTGATCGCCGGCGGGGGCGGAAGCCGCCGCGCGGCGGGGGATCATTCTAACGCCTGGGCGCGCGCTCCGCTGCGCAGCCACGGCGCCGGGTCGAGCGCCTCCCCGCCGCGCCGGATCTCGAAGTAGAGCCGGGGGCCCGCGAGGGAGCCGGTGTCGCCGGCCGTGCCGAGCGGCGTGCCGCGCCGCACCGCGTCCCCCACCGAGACCGCGATCTCGGCGAGGTGCCCGGAGACCGTGAAGTAGGCGTCGCCGTGGTCGACGATCACGATCTTCCCGTAGCCGCGGAACCAGCCGGCGAAGCGCACCACGCCGTCGGCGACGCCGAGCACCGGGTCGCCGGCGCGCGCCGCGAACTCGACGCCCTTGCGGAAGATCTCGGTGCCGAACTCGTCCTGGACCTTGCCGAAGCGCGCGATCAGCGGCGCGCCGACCGGCGGCTCGAGCGCTCCGCGCAGGCTCACGAAGGGCGCGGCGCCGGGCTGGAGGGGAGCGCCCGGGGCCTCGCGCTGGAGGTGCGCCAGGGTCTCCTCCAGGGCGCGCGCGGCCGCCTCGAGCTCGTTCAGCGCCGCGCGCGCGCGGCGCCGGTCGCTGCGCACGGACGCGAGCGCGGCGGCCCGGGCGGCGCGCTCGCGGTCGACCTCGCGGCTCCGCGCCTCGACGCGCGCCAGCGCCGCCTCGCGCGCGCGCGCCGCGCGCTCGGCGCCCTCCCGGGCCTCGGCCAGCGCCGCCTGCTCGCGGCGGAAGCGCCGCAGCAGGGCCTGGTCGCCGTCGATCAGGCGCTGCAGCAGGGCGGCGCGCTCCAGCGCGTCGCGCAGGCTCTCCGCTCCGAAGAGCGCGGCGACGGGCCCGAGGTCGCCGGCCTTGTAGAGCGCCACGGCGCGCTTCGAGAGCGTGCGGCGCGTGCTCGCGAGGCGCGCCTCGAGGTCTCGCGCCTGGCCGGAGAGGCGCTCGCGCTCCGCGCGGGCGTCGGCCGCCTCGCGGCGGGCGCGGGCGGCGTCGCGCGCCAGCGCCTCGACCGCCTGGTCCATCTCCTCCAGCGTCTCGAGCAGCCCGCGCTCCTGGCGCTCGAAGCGGCCCACCCGCTCCCGGTGCTGCTCGATGGCCCGGCGCAGGCCCTCGAGCTCGACCTCCCGAGGGTCCCGCTCGGCGCGCGCCGCGGCGGCGGCGAGCGCCAGCAGCAGGAGCGCCGCGAGCCCGGGCGCCCGCCGCGCCCTCACCGCCGCAGCCCCAGCAGCAGCGCCACGGCCGAGCCGACGAGGCCGAGCCCGGTGCCCGCCGCCACCAGCGAGGCGCAGGCGCCGGCGTCGAGGAACACCGGCTCCGCGTGGCCGAGCAGGAAGGTGGCGGCGGCCTGCAGCGAGCCGCCGAAGGCGCTGAACGCGCCGAACAGCAGCCCGAGCGCCAGCAGCCCGCCGAGGGTGCCCTGGATCAGGCCCTCGAGCAGGAAGGGGATCGCGACGAAGGTGCGCGTGGCGCCGACCAGCATCAGGATGTCGATCTCGTCGCGCCGCGCGTAGACCGTGAGGCGGATCGTGTTGGTGACGATCACCAGCGCCGCCAGCGCGAGCACGCCGCCGAGGCCCAGCGCCGCGGCCCGCAGCAGCGACACCGCCCGGGCGTAGCCTTCGACCCAGGCGTGGCCGTGGGAGACCTCCGCCACGCCGGGGAGCGCCGCCAGGCTCCCGCTCACGCGGGCCAGGCCCTCGGCGTCGTGGTGCGAGGGGGCGAGATCCACCTCGATCGACGCCGGCAGCGGGTTCTCCTCGAGCCCTTCGAGCAGCGCCGCGTCCCCGCCCAGCCGGCTGCGGAAGCGCTCGAGGGCCTGCTCGCGCGTCACCCATTCGGCGCCCTCGACGCCCGCGAGGCGGCCCACGCGGGCGGTCAGCTCGCGCTCGGCCTCCGCCCCGAGCCCGGGCTCGACGTAGGCGGTCAGCCGCACCTCGCGCCCGAAGCGATCCAGGATGCCGCTCATGTTCGAGAGCAGCAGGGCGAACAGCCCCGCCAGGAACAGGCTCACCGCGAGCGTCGCCACCGCCAGCACCGAGGGCAGCGGGCTGCTGCGGAGCCCGAGCCATGCGGAGCGTGCGAAATGGCGGAGCTGGGCCAGCAGGCCGCTCATCGCTCGGCGGAGTCCGCCGCGATGCGGCCCCCTTCGAGGCGCAGGGTCCGCTTGCCGAAGCGCTCCACCAGCCCGAGCTCGTGGGTGGCCACCAGCACCGTGGTGCCGCGGGCCGCGACGCCGGCGATCAGCTCCATGATCTCGAGCGTGAGCTCGGGGTCCAGGTTGCCGGTGGGCTCGTCGGCCAGCAGGATCTCGGGTTCGTTCACCAGCGCCCGCGCGATCGCGACGCGCTGCTGCTCGCCGCCGGAGAGCGTCAGGGGATAGTGGAAGCGGCGGTGCTGGAGGCCGACGCGCTTCAGCATCGAGAACACGCGCGCGCGCGCCTGGCGGTGCGGCACGCCCACCACGTCGAGGGCCACGGCGACGTTCTCCTCCACGGTGCGGCGCGGCAGCAGCTTGAAGTCCTGGAACACCACGCCGATGCGGCGGCGCAGCGCGGGAATGCCCGCCGGGCGCAGGCGATCCGCGTTGCGCCCGAGGATGATGATCTGGCCCTCGCTCGGCCGCTCGGCGGCGAAGATCAGGCGCATCAGCGTGCTCTTGCCGGCGCCGCTCGGTCCTGTCAGGAACGCGAACTGTCCCTTGCGCAGCTCGAGGCTCACGTCTTGCAGCGCCCAGGTTCCGGCCAGGTAGGACTTCGAGACGTGGAACAGGCGGACGAGGGCGTCGCCGCCGCGCGCCGGGTCCCCGCCGAAGGCGCTCACTTCGAGCGGCGCTTGCGCTGGCGCGCGCTCTCGACGAGGTAGTCGAGGATCACCTCGTCGAGCGGCCGCTCCGAGCCCCCGGCATCGCCCGCCTCCTCGTCGCCGGAGGGCTGGCGCAGCGTCACGGCGTCGGTCTCCGCGGCCGTCCCCGGGTCGACGGGGCGGGTGTGGGTGCGGGTGTCGCCCGCGTCGCCGAACACGTCTTCGCCGAGGCGCTCGCGGATCAGCGCGTCGAACTGGCCCGAGACGAGCCGCCGCAGCACGGCCTTGTGCTGCTTCTCCATCAGGTCCTTCACCACGCCGGGCAGATCCTCCGCCGCGAGCTGCTCCGCGTAGCTGCTCTTCTCCGAGGCCAGGATCGTACCCCGGTGATAGAGGTGCGTGATGATGTGGGGATGCCTCCGCCCGCTGTCCTCACTCTGCACGTGGAACAGCAGGGAGCGGTGGCTGACGTTCGTGTTGAAGCCGGACAGCATGCCCGGGCGTTCACCCCCCAGCGAGCGGGCGCGCCGCGTGCGCTTCCCGTTACCAGAGCCCCGGGATGGAGCGCAAGACCCGACGGAAGTCGCCCTGTGGCCTCCCCTATCGGCGAGGCAGGCCGGGGGCTGAATCCGGGGCCGGCAGGTGGGCCCCGGCGCCACGAGCGCCGGGGCCCGGCGACGGCCATCGCGGTGGCGGGGGCCTACCGTCGCCTGGACGCCGCGAGCACCGCGAGGCCGCTCCCCAGGAGGAGCGCCGCCGCGGGCTCCGGAACCGTCGAGAGGGGCGCCGCGCCCGGGGTCGGGACGTCGAGGGCGAGGAAGTCCGCCGCATTGTCGTCCGTGTCCACGTCCGCGAACTGGCGCGCGATGCTCGAGCCGGCGGCGGGATCGGGGGCCGGCGCCCCCTCCCCCGCGAAGATCTCACCCGCGGCGAAGGTCCCGTAGCCCACCGCGTCGACCGCGGCGCCGAGGGCGTCTCGCAACACCACCGAGTCCGGCCCGTTCTGGAAGTCGAAGCTCGCGAGCAGGTCGGCGCCCGCCACCAGGGTCCCCCCTCCCGACGCCTCGTCGGCGATCACGAGCAGGCCGTCCTCGGGGAAGACGCCCGAGAGGGTGAGCGTGTGGGTCACGCCTCCGTCCGAGCCGTTGACGCCTTCCAGGGTCCAGCCTTCGACGGACGCGCCGGGCGTTCCGTACAGCTCGACGAACAGCGCGCCGTCGTCGGTCCCCACGGCGTCGTAGAGGACCTCGGAGATCAGCGGAAGCGCGGCGGCGGAGCGGCCGCCGAGGAGCGTGGCGAGGCCGAGGGCGAAGGGCAGCGCCCTCCGCCGGGGGAGCGAGGTCATGGAGCATTGCCTCCTGCGGCTGAAGCGGGTGAGGAAACGGGAGCCACGGCCGCCAGGGGCGGCGCGCGCCGGGAGAAGAAGCCGCCGGTCCAGGCGTCGAGGCCGGCGGCCAGCTCGTCGGCTCGGAGCCGGAGGCGAGCCTGCTCGGCGGCGTCGCCGGACGCGCCGCGCAGGGCGAGCAGCGTGCGGCGCCGCTCGAAGTAGAGCTGCGTCACCTCGTCGAGCACCTCGTCGCGCAGCTCGATCACCTCGCGGGCCTCGCGCGCGACGTCGATGGCCTCCGGGTTGTAGGCGAGGTCGCCGAGCTCCCAGCGGAGCACGACGGCCGCGTCGTAGTCGCTGCCCCGGTCGAACTCGCGGTCGCGCAGGTCGTAGACGACGCCGGAGCTCTGGGCCTGGTCGTCGAAGAAGCGCACGCTCCGGCCGCGGCCCGCGCCGCCCCGGATCTCGAGCTCGGGCAGCCAGGCGCGGTGATCCACCCCCCGCTGCAGCGAGCGCATGCGCTCGGGGCCGAGGGCGAGCCAGCCGAGCGCGGCCACGTGCACCTCGCGCACGCTCGGCTCCGAGCGAAGCCGCCAGAGGTAGTCGTCCGGGGAGAGCGCGGTGGCGGCGGGCAGGCCGCCGGACGCGGCGTCTTCGGCCCGGCGCGCGGCGCCTGCGGGCTGCCCTTCGAGGAGCCCGCGCGTTCCGAGGGCGAGGATGCGGTCGCCGTCGCCCGCCAGCGCGAGGGCCGGCGCTCCCCCCGCCGGACCCGCCGCGCGACGCCAGGGGCCCTCCCAGCGCGCCGCCGCGACCACGCCGCCATCCGTCGCGATCCAGAGCCGACCCGCGCCATGGCCGAGGCGCCGCGCGCGGCTGCCCGCCGGGAGCTGGAGCGGCGCGCTCCGCCAGCTCCCGCCGCGCAGCAGCGCCACGTGCTCCGGCGAGAGCACGGCGACCTCGGCTCCCGCGACGTCGACCGCGACGTCCACCGCCGAGCGGGCGCCGGGCCCGTCTCCGATCGCCGGGCTGGCGCTGCGGACCTCGAGCGTGCCGTCGGGGAGCGCGCGCACCTGCGCCTGCTGGAGGGACCCGCCGCTCGCGGCCCAGAGCTCGAGGCCGGCGTCGGTCGGCCGCAGCGCGAGGGCGTCGATGGGGCCGCCCGGGAGGCCCGCGTCGAGGCGCGCGAAGGCGTGGCCGTCGCGCGAGAAGAAGATGCCTTCCTCGGTGCCTGCGGCGACGAGCTCCGCCGAGGCTGCGACGCGCCGGGCGCGCCCGGCCTTGCCGGAGCCGAGCCGCAGGAAGCGCACCCGGCCGTCGGGAGCGACGGCGAAGAGGCCGCGATCGGTCGCCGCGAGGAGCTCCCCGTTCGCCCGAAAGCGCAGGTCGCGCACCGGACCGCGGCCGAGCACGCGACGCGGGCTCCCGGCGTCCTGGAGCAGCCAGACGCCCCGCGCATCGCCGAGCGCAATGCGGCCCGACGCCGGGTCGAAGGCGAGCGCTTCGCCGTCGCGCATGCCCGGCAGCGCGGAGAGGCTCCGCCACTCCACCCGCTGCGAGGCGGGCGACGCGCGCAGCGGCGCGCCGCAGAGGAGGAGCGCGAAGCAGGCGGCCGCCAACGAAAGGCCGACGAGGCGGAGCGGAGAGGCAGGTCGTACGGACATGGCGGGGGGTACGAGCAAGGCGCGTGCCGCCCCGCCGGGCCGACGCCCGCCGGGTTTCCGCCGTTGCGGCAAGCCCTTGCGAGCGAACGGGCGGCGCCGTCGCCGGCTCCGTGAACGCCGCGTGGCGCGCGCCCCGTCGCAGCGCGGTCACGCGGCGCGGCGGCGGTTGACGCCGCCTCCCCCCTTCCCAAGAATGTCGCCGCGATGCGCCGCTCCGCCCGCCGATCCGCCCTCGTCCTCTGCCTCACGGGCGTGCTCGCCGCCTGCGTCGGCGCGCTCGCGCGCGCGGAGGACTCCGAGGCTCCGGCTGCGCCCACCATCTACAAGTGGGTCGACGCCAACGGCGTCGCGCACTACACGACCGAGCTCTCGCGCGTCCCGCGCAGCGTGCGCGGCTCCGTGCGCGCGCTCGGCGGGGGCGAAGGCGCCGAGAGCCACGCGGCGCGCGACGCGGGCCCGCCCGCCGCCGAACCCGATGCCGCGCGCGCCGAGCCGCTGCCGGAATGGGACGTCGGCGACGCGCCGCTCCCGCCGCCCGCGCCGGCTCCCCGCCCGGGACGCGAGGGCTGGGCGGAGACGGATCGGCCCTTCGACATGCCGCCCGACGAGGCGGGCGAGAAAGCGCCGGCGGAGGCTACCGAGACGGCGGTCGCGGCGGCCGACGCCCCCCCCGCCGAGCCGACGCTCAGCGCCGCCGATCGCGAGAACGCGCGGCGCGACCTCGACGCCCGCATCGCGGCCCTCCAGGCCGAGATCACCTCGGACGAGAACGCCCTGAAGGGATTCCTCGCGATGCCGGCTCCGGGAGACCCGGCGGAGATCGCCTACGACCAGTCGTTCCGCGAAGTGGCGGAGCGGCTGCCCAAGCGGCTGGCGGAGCTGCGCAGCCTGCAGGGCGAGCGGGCGCAGCTCGAGCAGCCCTGACCGCCTCTTGAGCTGGGTCGCCCTGGCGGGCGGGGTCGGCGCGGCGCGGCTGCTGCGCGGGCTCGTCGAGATCGTGCCGCCCGAGCACGTGGTCGCGATCGTGAACAGCGGCGACGACCGCGAGTTCTACGGGCTCCACGTCTCGCCGGACCTCGACATCGTGACCTACACCCTCGCGGATCGCGTCGACCGCGAGAAGGGCTACGGCCTGGCGGGCGACTCCTTCACGGTGATCGACGCCCTCGCGCGCTTCGGTCACGAGACCTGGTTCCGCCTCGGCGACGCGGACCTCGCCACCTGCCTGCACCGCACGTTGCGCCTGCGCCAGGGCGCCGGGCTGGCGGTGGTCACCGACGAGGTGCGGCGCGCTCTCGGCGTGCGCGCGCGGCTGCTGCCGATGTCGGAGGACCCCTGCCCGACCTTCGTCGAGCTGCGGGACGGCCGGCGCCTGCACTTCGAGGAGTACCTGGCGCGCGACGGCGCCCCCGACGAGGTGACGGCGGTGGACCTCTCCGCCGCGCAGCGCGCGCGGCCGGCGCCGGGCGTGCTCGAGGCGATCGCCGGCGCCGAGGGGATCCTCGTCTGCCCGAGCAACCCCGTTGTCTCGATCGGCCCGATCCTGGCGGTGAACGGCGTTCGCGAGGCCCTCCGCCGCGCGGCCGCGCCGGTGGTCGCCGTCTCGCCGATCGTGGGCGGCGCGCCCGTGAAGGGCCCGGCGGCGCAGCTCCTGCGCGGCATCGGCGCCGAGGTCTCGGCGCGGGGCGTGGCGACGCTCTACCGCGACTTCGCTCGGGGCTTCGTGCTCGACGAGCGCGACGCCGAGCAGGCCGCGGACGTGGCCGCCCTCGGCCCGAAGCCGCGCGTCGTCGACACGCTGATGACCGACGTCGCGCGCGCCGCACGCGTCGCCGAGGCGGCCCTCGAGCTGGCGCGCGAGCTGCGATGAGCGCGGCCCTCGTCCCGGTGAAGGCGCTCGCGGCGGGCAAGTCGCGGCTCGCGGGCCGGCTGCCGCGCGGAGCGCTGGAGCGGCTGGCGCTCGCCATGCTGGGGGACGTCGTCGGCGCGCTCCGGCAGGTGGCGGAGATCGAGCGCGTGGTGGTGGTGACGCCCGACCCGCGCGTGGCCGAGGAAGCGGCGGCCCTCGGCGCCGAGCCCATGCTGCGCGACGACGCCGGCCTGAACCCGGCCCTCGACGCCGGGGCGCGCGCCCTCGCCGCGGCGGGCGCGCGCAGCCTGCTGGTGGTGCTGGGCGACGTGCCGGCGGTCCGCCCGACGGACGTCGCGCTGCTCTTCGAGGCCCTGCGCGGCCTCGGGGGCCGGGGCGTGGTGCTCGCTCCCTCGCGCGACGGCGGCACCTCGGCGCTGCTGCGCGCGCCCTGGGACGCGATCCCGAATCGCTTCGGCAAGCACAGCGCCGCCGCGCATCGCGAAGCCACGCTCCTCGCCGGCCTTCCCTACAGCGAGCTGCCGCTCGCCTCCCTCGCCGTCGATCTCGACCGCATCGAGGACGCCGAGGCGCTGATCGCCTCGCCGGACGCGCCGCGCACCCGCGCCCTGCTCGAAGAGCTCGGCCTCGGGCGCCAGCCGTGAGCGGAGAGCTGCGGCTGCGCGGGTTGCCCGGCGTCCCGCGCATCGCGCCCGGCGACGACCTGGCCGGCGCCCTCTCGGCTGCGGCGGCGAGAGCGGGAGTCGCGCTCGGCGGCGGCGTCCTCGTGGTGTGTCAGAAGGTGGTATCGAAGCAGGAGGGGCGCCTCGCGGTGCTCGCGGAGGTGGAGCCGTCGGCGGACGCCGTGCGCATCGGCCGGGAGGACGGAAAGGACCCGCGCCACGTCGAGGTGATCCTGCGCGAGACCCGCCGCGTGGTCCGCCGCGCGCGCGGGGTGCTGATCTGCGAGACGCAGCACGGCTTCGTGTGCGCCAACGCGGGGGTCGACCTCTCGAACGCCCCCGCCGACGGCGTCGCCGTGCTGCTGCCCGCCGATCCGGACGCCTCCGCGAGGCGCCTGCGCGGCGAGCTGCTCGCGCGCGGCGCCGGCGAGCCGCTCGGAGTGATCGTCTCGGACACCTTCGGGCGCCCCTGGCGCGAGGGTCTCGTCGACGTGGCGATCGGCTGCGCCGGCCTCCGCCCCCTCGACGACTGGCGCGGCCGCGCGGACCTGCGCGGCCGGGAGCTCGCCGTCACCGTGAACGCCAGCGCCGACCAGCTCGCCGCCGCCGCGGGCCTTCTCATGGGCAAGGACGCCGGCATCCCCGCGGTCTGGATCGAGGGCTTCGAGATCCAGGGCGACGGCACCGCCCGCGAGCTCATCCGCCCCCCCGCCTCCGACCTCTTCCGCTGATTTAGAAAGGGGACGGACTTAAGAATTTAGTTTTCCCGCGGGTGCGGTTTCTAAATTCTTAAGTCCGTCCCCTCTCTAAACTGAGGTCGATGGCGTGCCAGAGGGTGGGGAGGCCTTCGCCGGTGCGGGCGGAGGTCGGGATCACGCGGTTGGCGGGGAGGCCGTAGGCGGTGGTGAGCGCGGCGATGCGCGCGCGGCGCGGGCTGGCGGCCAGCTTGTCGCACTTGGTCAGCACGACCAGCACGGGGACGCCGCGCTCGGCGAGCCAGTCGATCAGCTCGAGCTCGTCGTCGGTCACGTCGCGGCGCAGATCCTGGAGCAGCAGACAGGCGCGCAGCGGCGGGCGATCCCCCAGGTAGCCTTCGACGAGGGCGCGCCAGGCATCGCGCTCGCTGCGCGCCACGCGGGCCCAGCCGTAGCCGGGGACGTCGACGAGCAGCAGCACGCGGCCCGGGCGCTCGATGCGGTAGAAGTGGAGCAGCCGCGTCGTGCCGGGCTTCGACGACGCGAAGGCGAGGCGCTGCCGTCCGGCGAGCCTGTTCAGCAGGCTCGACTTCCCGACGTTCGAGCGGCCGAGCAGCGCGACCTCCGGCAGGCCGGCGCGCGGGAAGCCCTCGGCCGCCGCCGCCGACGCCACGCGCTCGGCGGCCTTCATCGCGCGAGCACGCGGGCGAGCCGCTCGAGGGCCTCGTCGAGCGTCGCGTCGGAGACGGCGTAGCAGAGGCGCAGGAAGCCCTCGGCGGCGGCGCCGAAGTCGACGCCGGGCGTGACCGCGACGTGCGCCTCGTCGAGCAGGCGGAAGGCCAGGCGCAGCGAGTCTCCGTCCAGGTGACGCGCGTCGGCGAGCACGTAGAAGGCGCCCGCCGGCGGCGCGTGGACGCGCAGGCCGATGCGCGTCAGGCCCGCCAGCATGCGGCCGCGCTGCCGGGCGTAGCGCTCGCGCATCGCCCGCAGCGTCGGCTCCCCCTCCGCCAGCGCCGCGATGCCGGCGCGCTGCACGAACTCGCTCGCCGAGATGAAGAGGTTCTGCGCCAGGATCTGCAGTCTGCGCGCCGCTTCGGGCGAGGGTGCGATCAGGTAGCCCAGGCGAAAGCCCGTCATCGCGTAGCGCTTCGAGAAGCCGTCGAGGACGTAGACGTCGGGCGCGCCGGTCTCGAGCGCCGAGGGCGCGCGCCCGCCGTCGTAGACGAGGCCGTCGTAGATCTCGTCGGAGATCAGCGGCACGCCGAGCCCGGCCAGAGATTCGAGGCTCGCGCGGTCCTGGACGGCGCCGGTCGGGTTGGCGGGCGAAGCGACCACGATCGCGCGCGTGCGCGGCGTGCAGGCCGCGCGCACGCGCTCGGGGTGGAGCTGCCAGCCGTCCTCGGGATCGCAGCGCACCGGCACCGGCGCCCCGCCGGCCAGCCGGATGAAGTTCGGGTAGCAGGGGTAGTGGGGCGCCCCGAGCAGCACCTCGTCGCCGGGGTCGACCAGCAGCGAGAACAGCATCAGCATCGCGGGCGAGGTGCCGCTGGTGACGAGCACGGCGTCCGGGTCGACCGCGACGCCGCAGCGGCGCTGCTTGTCGGCGGCGATCGCCTCGCGGAGCGCGCGCAGCCCGCGGCTGTCGGTGTAGCGGGTGGCGCCCTCCGCGAGCGCGGCGCGCGCCGCCTCCACGGCCGCCGGCGGGGGCGGCGCGTCGGGCTCGCCGATCTCCAGGTGGAGCACCTTGGCCCCTGCGGCCTCGAGGGCCAGCGCCCGCTCCAGGACCTCCATGGCGAGGAACGGGCGGAGCTCGCGGGTCCTGGCGGCGAAGCTCGCAGGCACGGCGCGCGAAGGTCGCGGGGCAGCGCGCCCCTGTCAAGCCGAGCCAAATGCGCAACCCTTCGATTTCGCGTGAGTTTCGGCGATCCGTGACGCCGGGGCCGGCAACCGATAGCCTCGGCGGTTGCGGAGGGACCCGTGGGCAAGGGCGCACAGATCCTCGGAGCGGCGACGCTCGTGGTCGGCCTGCTCGGCTGGCTCGCCTGGTCGAGCACCGAGGAGGGCGCCTTCCGCTACTACCAGACCCTCGACGAGTTCCGCAGCGAGGGGAACGTCGGCGTCCCGTCCCGCGTCCACGGCTACGTGGCCCTCGGCTCCATCGAGCGCGACGTCGCGGCGAAGGAGATCCGCTTCTCGGTCCAGGGCGCGGCGCCCCACGCCGGTGCCAGCGCGGATGGCGCCCTGCCGGTGGCCTTCGCGAGCCTCGAGGCCCCCGACCTCTTCAAGGATGGGGCCGAGGTCGTGGTCGAGGGCCGGCTCCAGGCCGACGGAAGCTTCGCAGCCACCAACGTGCTGGCGAAGTGTCCCTCGAAGTTCGAGGCGGCGGAGCGCGAGCGCGACGCCGCCCCGCCGGCCGGCTGAGTGGGCGACCTCGGCTTCTACCTGCTGCGACTCACGCTGCTCGTCGCGGGGCTCGGGATCGTAGCCGGCGTGTACGCCGGCGTGTCCCGGCGGCCCGAGTGGACGCGCGTCGCCGAGCGGGCGGTCTTGCTGTGCTTCGCCTTCGTGAGCGTGGTGATGGCGGTGCTGTTCCACGCCCTCGCGACCGGCGACTTCACGATCTCCTACGTCGCCGCCCATTCCGCGAGCAGCATGTCCCTGCCCTTCCGCCTCGCCGCGCTGTGGGGCGGTCAGAGCGGCTCGCTGCTGCTCTGGCTGTGGATGCTGTTGCTCTACTCGTCGACGGCTGTGCTCGCCACGCGCCGCGCGCACCCGGCGCTGATGCCCTGGGTGTGCGCCTCCCTGCTCGGCAACGCCGCCTTCTACCTGGTGCTCACGAACTTCTTCTCCAACGCCTTCGAGCGCGTGCCCCCCCACGAGGTGCTCTCCGACGGAGCGGGCCTCAACCCGCTGCTCCAGCACCCGGCGATGATGATCCACCCGGTGATGCTCTACGCCGGGCTCACGGGCTTCGCCGTCCCCTTCGCGTTCGCCGTCGCGGCGCTGGTGACGGGCCAGCTCGGCACCGCCTGGCTGCGCGCCACCCGGCGCTGGACGCTGGTGGCCTGGACGTTCCTCTCGGTCGGCATCCTGCTCGGCGGGCTCTGGGCCTACGAGGTGCTCGGCTGGGGCGGCTACTGGGCCTGGGACCCGGTCGAGAACGCCTCGTTCATGCCGTGGCTCGCGGCCACCGCCTACCTGCACTCGGTGATGATCCAGGAGAAGCGCGACATGCTCCGGATCTGGAACCTGGTGCTGATCGGGCTCACCTTCTCGCTCTGCCTGTTCGGCACCATGATCACCCGCAGCGGCCTGGTGCAATCGGTGCACGCCTTCGCCCAGACCGAGATCTTCGGCATCCTGTTCATGAGCTACGTGTTCGCGACCGCGGCGCTCTTCTTCGGCCTGCTGTTCTGGCGCCGCGCCGCGCTGCGCAGCCCGCAGCGGCTCGAGTCCGCGCTCTCCCGCGAGGCCGCCTTCCTGTTCAACAACTGGGGCTTCATGGTGGTCCTCGCCATCGTGTTCTGGGGCACCCTGTTCCCGAAGCTCTCGGACTGGTGGACGGGCACGCAGATCTTGCTGGGACCCCAGTTCTTCAACCGCCTCGCCCTGATCCCCGCGCTGTTCCTGCTGTTCCTGACGGGCGTCGGACCGCTGATCGCCTGGCGGCGGGCGTCCTTCGCGAACCTGCGCAAGCAGTTCGTGCTGCCGGCGCTCGCCGGGATCGCCACCGCGCTGGCGCTGGCGATCGCGCTGCGCGGCGCGATCGGGATCGTGCCGCTGACCATCTGGAGCCTGTGCGCCTTCGTGACGGGCACCATCGTGCAGGAGTACGCGCGGGCGATCCGCGCGCGCACGCGCGGCGGGCGCGAGTCCGTGCTGCAGGCGCTCGGCACGCTGCTGCGCAAGAACCAGCGGCGCTACGGCGGCTACGTCGTCCACCTGGGCGTGGTCTGCGTGCTGCTCGGCATCGGCGGCGCCGCCTTCAACGAGGAGCATCTCGAGAACGTCGACCCCGGCGGCAAGGTGCAGCTCAACGGCTACCGCCTGGAGTACCTGACGGCGCGCGCGCTGCCCGATCAGCACTACGGCGGCGCGGTGGCGCGCCTGGCCCTCTACCAGGACGATCGGCCCCTCGCGGTGATGGCGCCCGAGAAGCGCATGTACTTCGTCGAGCAGCAGCCGGCCTCGATCCCCTCGGTGTACTCGACCCTCGGCGAGGACCTCTACGTGGTGCTCACGGCGATCGAGCCGGACGGATCGGCCACGCTCAAGATCTACCGCAATCCGCTGGTCAACTGGATCTGGATCGGGGGCGCCCTGTTCGTGCTGGGCGCCGTCGTGCTCCTCTGGCCGCACCCGCCGAGCCGCCGCGAGTACGCCGCAGAATGAGGCTGCGGCGCGTCCTCGCGCTCGCGCTGCTGCTGCTCTCCGCCGGTGCGCAGGGCCAGCCCGCCGCGCCAGCCCCTCCGGGCGTCCCGTCGGGCGAGGCGACCCTGCGCGGCCGCGTGGCGCGCCCCGACGGCAACGCCGCCGCCGGCGTCGACGTGCTGCTCTACGCCCTGCCCGCGAACGCGCCGCCGGGGGTCCGGCGAAGCGTCAGCGGCCCGGACGGGCGCTTCGCCTTCGAAGGCATCGACCACGACCCGGGCACCACCTACCTCGTCGGCGCCCACTACCAGGGCGTGTCGTACCCCGGCGCGCGGGTCGCGTTCGGCGCCGGCGAGCGCGAGCGCGAGGTGGAGGTCCGCATCCACGAGGTGACGGACGAGAGCCGCGGGACCGCGCTCGCCGGGCTGCGCATGCGGCTCGACTGGCTGGGCGAGCGCCTGGAGGTGACCGAGGACCTCGCGGTCGAGAACCCCGGCGCCCAGACGGTGTTCGTGGCCGAGGGCCGCCGCGGCGCGCGCGCTCCCGCCGTCGAGATCGAGCTGCCGCCGGGGGCCGCCGAGCTGAGTGGCCCCCTCGGGCTGGTGCCCGAGGGCGTCGAGCTCTCCGCGGGAAGGCTCCGCTGGTACGGTCCCGTCTTCCCGGGCGGCGGGGAGCTCGGCTACCACTACGAGCTCCCCGCGCGCGAGGGCGCCCTGCGCATCGAGCGCGCGCTGCCCGCGAAGCCGATCCGCGTGAGCATCCTCGCTCCGGCCGGAGGCCCGGAGCTGAAGGCGCCGGGCCTCGTGGAGGGCGAGCCGACCGTGGTCTCCGGGCGCGGCTACAAGGTGTTCTCGGGCGAGCTGGGCGGGCGCCTCGCCCTCGAGCTCGCGGTTCCCGCCGCGCGCCACGACGCATCCGCGGTCGCGCTGGCCGAGGTGCGCATCCTCGGCGAGCTCGACGCCGCCGCCTTCGAGGGGCGCGAGGAGCACGTGATCCAGGTCTCGGGAGAGGGGTCGGTGCTCGCCGCCGACGAAGCGCCGCTGCTTCGCATCCCGCTGCCCCGGGAGGCCTCGGACCTGCGCTTCGGCTCGCCGTCCAGCGCGACCCGACTGGTGCCGCTCCCGGACGGGAGCGGCATCGGCGTGATGGGTCCGCTGGCGGCCGGCGAGACCGTGCTCGAGGTTCGCTACCGGATCCCGGCGGGCGCGGGCCCGTTCCGCCTCGAGCGGCGCTTCGCCGCCCACGTGCCGCTGCTCTCGGTGTATCTCGCCGATACCGGGAACCTGCGCGTGCAGTCGGACCGGCTGCACCGCCGCCGGCCGGCGCGCACCCCCGACCGCAGCTACCTGCACCTCGAAGCCTTCGAGGTCACGCCCGGGGAGCAGGTGGCCTTCGCCATCGAGACGCGCCCGGCGCGGAGCCCGGCCCCGCGCGGCGCCGTCGTCGCGATCGTGGCGCTGGTGACGGGCCTCGCCGCCTTCGCGCTGGCGCGGCCCCTGCGCGGCACGCCCGCCCGCGGAGCGCCCGAGGAGCCCGAGTTCGAGTCCGCCGCCGAGCGGGAGCGGGAGGCCCTCGGCGCCGCCCTCGGCGACCTCGAGCACGACTTCGAGACCGGCAAGCTCGACGCCGACGACTACCGCAGCATCAGCGACGAGCTCCACGCCCGCGTCCGCCACCTCCTCACCGAGCCCCCCCCGCCGACTTCAGAAAGGGGTCTGGCCTCGAACTTTAGAAACTGCGCGGGCTGCGGTCGGGAGGCGGCTGCAGAGGACGCGTTCTGCGCGCGCTGCGGAGCGAAGCTCGCTTGAGCGGCGCGGCGATCGAGGCGCGGGGTCTCGCCCGCCGCTTCGGCCCCGTCGTCGCCCTGCATCCCCTCGATCTCGACGTGCCCGCCGGCCGGGTGCTCGCGGTGGTCGGCCCCAACGGCGCGGGCAAGTCCACCTTGATCCGACTCCTCGCCGGCCTCGGCCGGCCGAGCGCGGGGAGCGTGACGATCGGCGACGACGGCGGCGACCGCCGGGCCCGCCGGGCGCGCGTGGGCCTGGTCGCCCACGAGACGCTCCTCTACCCCACCCTCACGGCGCGCGAGAACCTGGAGTTCACCGGCCGGCTGTTCGCGGTGCCGGAGCCGGCGCGGCGCGCGGCCGAGCTGCTCGCGCGCTTCGAGCTCGGGCCCGTGGCCGACCGCCGGGTTGGCGGCTTCTCCCGCGGCACGGCGCAGCGCGTCGCGATCGCCCGCGCCCTCGTGCACGAGCCCGCGCTGCTGCTGCTGGACGAGCCGTTCTCGGGCCTCGACGCCCGCGCCGCGGCCCTCCTCGAGGCGCTGGTGCGGGGCCTCGCCGGCCAGCGCACCGTCGTCTTCACCAGCCACGACCTCGAGCGCGCCGCCCGCCTCGCGGACCAGGGCCTGCTGCTGGTCGGGGGACGCGGGCGCGCGCTCGAGGCCTCGGTGCTCGCCGATCCGGCGGCCCTGACCGCGGCGATCGCCCCGCCGCCCGGGGCTCCGGCATGAGGGTGCTCCTCGCGGTGCTCGCCAAGGACCTGCGAGTCGAGTGGCGGAGCCGGGACCGCCTCTCCGCGATGGGCGTCTTCGCGGTGCTCGTGGTCGTGATCTTCCAGTTCGCGGCGCCGCCGGGCAGCGCGCCGGAGACCCGCGGCCATCTCCCCGGCCTGCTCTGGGTGGCGTGGGTGTTCTCGGCGGTGCTGGGGCTCAACCGCAGCTTCGCCCTGGAGCTCGAGAACGACGCCTGGGCGGGGCTGGCCCTGGCGCCCGCCGAACGCGGCTGGATCTACCTGGGCAAGGCGCTGGCGAGCCTCGCGCTGCTCGGCGCGGTGCAGCTCGTCTCGGCGCTCGCCTTCGCGCTGGCCTTCGACGTGCCGCTCTCCGCCGTCGCGCTGCCCCTCGCGGCGGTGGCGGCCCTGGGGGCCGTGGGGGTGACGGCGATCGGCACCTTGTTCGCCGCGGTCGCCGCCCGCACCCAGTACCGTGAGGTGATGCTCCCCCTGCTCCTGCTGCCGCTGCTCGTCCCGGTCCTGCTCGGCGCCGTGCGCGCCACGGCGGCGCTGCTGGCCGGAGAGCCGCTTCCCTGGCCGCCCGTCCGGCTGCTATTGGTAACCGACGCCGTGTTCCTCATCCTGTCCTTCGTCTGCTTCGAGTACGTGCTCGATGAGTAGCCTCGACCGTCTCGCCGCCCGCGCCGTGCGCCCGACCGGAGTGCTCCTCGCGGTCGCGGCCCCCGTCTGGCTGTGGCTCGTGGCGCAGGCGCCGCTCGACTCGGTGCAGGGCGTGGTCCAGAAGATCGTCTACGTGCACCCCCCCTGCGCCTTCGCGGCCTACCTGGGGTTCGCGTGCACGGCGGTCGGCGGCGCCCTCTACCTCTGGCGGCGGGACGACGCCTGGGACCGCTTCGCCGCCTCCTCGGCCGAGGTGGGGGTGCTGTTCTGCGCGCTGGTGATCGCCACCGGGCCCCTCTGGGCGCGCGGCACCTGGGGCCGCTGGTGGTCCTGGGACCTGCGGCTCACGCTGACGCTGCTGCTCTTCCTGGTCTACCTCTCCTACCTGCTGCTGCGGAGCTTCACGGAGGGCAGCGAGCGCACGGCCCGCTTCGCGGCGGTCTACGGCATCGCCGGCCTCGCGATCGTTCCGCTCAACTACCTCGCCATCGAGCTCGCGGGCGGCCGCAGCATCCACCCCGAGAACCTGCAGCGCGGGAGCCTCGCCGCCGGGATGCGGGCGCCCTTCTGGTTCGGCGTGCTGACCGCGCTGATCGCCTTCGCCCATCTGCTCGCGCGGCGCCTGGAAGTAAGCTGGCTGGCCGAGCGGGCGAGCCGCGAAGCCGCCGCCGGCGAGGAGGCGCTGCCGTGGGGTACCTGATCGCCGCCTACCTGCTGGTGCTCGCCAGCCTGACTCTCTACGCGACGCACCTCGGACGCTCGCGCAGGGCCCTTCGCAAGTCCCTGTCCGAGAGCGGAAAAATAGAACCCCGTTGACAAGCACCGGCCTCGGGAAGTATAAGCACGCGAGGCCGTAAGCATCGGTCGCCGTTCGGCTTTTTCCGGCATTGCAGCTTTGCCCCTTCCCCCTCTGGGGGGTGCTTTGCCCGGAGTTTGCCGGGGGCGACTGGGGTGGACGGGATCGAGCGGTCGGCTCGAACGGCTCGAATGGATGGGTGAGAGGGAGCAGAGGAGCCTTGCGAGGTTTCCCGGAGCGTTTTGCGCAGTGGGTAGTCGGCTTCCCGGAATGGGTGGCCGGCTTCCGGCGGACCGCCCACCGGGACTCCGCTGTAGATGCGCAGGCGAGCGGCAGCAAGCGCGGGCAGGAGCCCGAAATCGCTACGCGGTACGCCCCTGCAAGCGCCGTCGGCACGGCGCTTGCGAATCGACCCCCCGAGGCCCAGGGGAGTCGAACCGGGGCCAGTCCGCTCCAACATCACCACCAGGGTCTCGGAGGCGAGTCGGTCGAAATGGCCACGATGAAGCGGGGCGTCGGCTACTGCGAGAACACCGACTGCGAGGACTACGCCAAGGGCGTCTTCCTCCTGAACCACGGTGACACGTTCTATTGCCCGCGCTGCCGTCAGCTCGGGAAGGTGGAGAAGGAGCGCGGCTTCTACACCGGCAACTCCGACATCTTCAAGGAGGTGCGGGTCGAGTACAACTTCGACCCGATCAACGGGGTGTACCGCGAGATCGCGATCGTGCGCGACGAGAGCCTGTGGGGGCGCAACAACGTCTACACGCTCCAGTCGCCGCTGATCAAGACGGAGAAGCGCGCGCTCAAGGTGGCCGAGGCGATCCTCGCCAACCTGAACCGCTACCGCGGCCTGCTGAACGGCGACGAGATCCCGCGCACCACCGAGATCATCCTCTCCTTCGACGACAACTTCGAAGAGTTCCAGCGCAAGGTGCAGCAGCTCGGCAAAGAGCTGGAGCAGAGCGGCTTGCGCGACACCGCCCGTTAGCGATTAGCGACGCGTCGAGGTTCGACGCGTGTGAAGCGGCCCCCGCCCGGTTGGCGTTCCGGGCGGGGGCTTTCGCATTCCGGGTTCGCGTGGTCCCCTACTCGCCGCGCAGCCGCGCGCGCAGGTCGATGCGCGCGGACTCGAGGATCGCCGCTACCCCGAGCCGCTCCCGCCGCTCCGGGGGAGGTCCCGGCGCCGGAATCAGCGCGTCCTGCAGCGGCGCGCGGCACCAGGGCAGCAGCCCATCGGGCAGCGCACCGAGCGGCCACCACGCCACCTGCGGCGTCTCGTCGCTCGGACGCAGCTCGCCGCCCAGCGCAAGGCAGCGGTAGACGCAGGCGCGATGCGGCAGGAAGCCGCTGCGCAGGTAGACGCCCGAGAGCGCCTCGATGCGAACCTCGACGCCGGTCTCCTCGAGCACCTCGCGCCGCAGAGCGTCCTCCGGGTCCTCTCCCGGAATCACGTTCCCGCCCGGCAGCTCCCAGCCGCGCAGGTCTCGACGCCGCGCCAGCAGCACCGCGCCCTCGCGTACGATCACGGCCTGCACGATCTCGACGGGCGGCCCGATGCGCGACCCGATCAGCCCCCAGAACGCGGTCAGGAACCAGTCGGGCGCGGTGCGGAGCAGGAGGCCGAAGCTGCGCAGGAAGCCGCGTTCCGGCTTCACTCGACGATCTTGTTCAGCGGATACTCGACGATGCCCTGGGCGCCCGCCTGCGAGAGCTGCGGGATCAGCTCGCGGACCAGGCGTTCCTCGACGATCGTGTTCACCGCCACCCAGCGCTCGTCGGCGAGCGCCGAGATCGTCGGCGTCGCGAGCGCGGGCAGCAGCTTCACGATCGCGTCCAGGGTTTCGCGCCTGACGTTCATCATCAGCCCGACCCGCGAGGCGGCGTTGATGGCGCCGCGCAGCAGCATCACCATGCGCTCCATCTTGCCGCGCTTCCAGGAGTCGGCGTAGGCCTCGCGGTTCGCGATGAAGCGCGGCGTGGAGACCAGCACCTCGTCGATCACGCGCAGCTCGTTCGCGCGCAGCCCCTGCCCCGTCTCCGTGATGTCGACGATGGCGTCCGCCAGGATGGGCGGCTTCACCTCCGTCGCGCCCCAGGAGAACTCGACTTCCGCCGAGACGCCGTGCTGCTTCAAGTACGCCTTGGTGAGGCCGACGCCTTCCGTGGCGATGCGCTTGCCCTCGAGATCCTTGACGCTGCGGAAGGACGAGCCTTCCTTCACCGCCAGCACCCAGCGCACCGGACGGTAGTTGGGCCAGGGCGCCACCAGGTCGGCGAGCTCCTTCACCTTGGCGCGGTTCTCGCGCACCCAGTCGAGCCCGGTGATGCCGCAGTCCATCACGCCCTGCTCGACGTAGCGCGCCATCTCCTGAGCGCGGATCAGCACGCACTCGAGCTCGGGATCGTCGACGCCCGGGTAGTAGGTGCGGCCCGAGAAGCTCACCTGCCAACCCGCCAGCGCGAGCAGCTTGCCCGTCGTGTCCTGGAGGCTGCCCTTCGGCAGTCCGAGGCGCAGCCGTCTGGCGCTCGACACCCGCGCGCTCCTCCCTGCGGCCCGCCCGCGAGCGGCGGACTCTACCGGGAGGCCAGCGCAGCCGCCAGCCGCTCGCGCAGCGCGACCAGCTCCTCGTGGGACGCGCCGCGCGCGTAGCGCCGGCCGTCCTTGGCCGTCTGCGTCACCAGGGCGCCGCGCCGCGTGAGCAGGTCCAGCGCATTGCCGACGGTCACCAGGTTGACGCCCTCGCGCCGCCGCACCTCGCCCAGCAGCTCCGCGCGCTGGAACTGCTCCGCGGCGAGCTTCTCGAGCTGCTTCGCGCTCACCGAGCCCTCGGCCGCCAGCAGGGCCGAGAAGGTGGCGTAGTACGCCTCGAGCAGGCCGCGGGTCTGCTCGGCCAGGAACGCGAAGTAGGGGCGGCCCTTCTCGGTGGGAAGCAGCTGGTCGTCGTGACGCTCGAGGGCGCCGATGCGCTCGAAGTAGTCGAGGAAGGCTTCGAACTGGAAGCCCAGCACCGACGCCTTCGGCACGAAGAACTCGACGTAGAAGAGATCGATCCAGAAGACCAGGTCCTCGCGTAGAGCGCCCACCCGCGCGCCGCGCAGCAGGCGCCGCGCCATGAAGCTCGGCGCCGCCAGGTAGTGGAACAGCACGTTGCGGTAGACGTCGAGGGCCCTGCGCCGCGACTCCTCCCAGTAGAGGATCTCGCCGCGCGGGTCCTTCGCCGACTGGATCAGGTCGGCGCGCAGCAGGAACTCGATGGCGTCGGCGTACTGGTCCGGCTCGTCGGCCACCAGCGCCGGCGTGAGCCGCACGTCCTGGAGGCGCAGCAGGTCGATCACCTCGCGCACCCGCCGCGTGAGATCCTCGCGGAACATGCCGCGGCGCCGCTCGCCGAGCAGCGCGGCCGCGACCACCGAGGTGGAGTTGGCGACCATCGCCCAGTTGATGCGCTCGGCGAGCTCGTTGCCGAGCCGCTCCACGAAGGCGCGGGCCTCGGCCTCGCCCTCCTCGCTGCCGGACGTGAAGCACTCGCGCCGGCCCTCGAGCGCCTGGGCCAGCGAGACCGGCTCGCCGAAGTTCACGAACACGCTGCCGAAGCGGCGCTGCAGGTACTTCCGGGCGCGCACCAGGCCCAGCACGCTCTCGGGCTTCTTCTCGCCGCCCTCGAGCTCCTCGATCATCGAGCTCTCCTCGACCAGGCGCTCGTAGGTGATCGCGACCGGGACGAAGAAGAGATCGCGCCGGTTGCTGGCGACGAAGGCCTCGACGTTCCAGGTGAGCATGCCGAGGCGCGGCGCCAGCGTCTTGCCGGTGCGCGAGCGGCCGCCCTCTATGAAGAACTCCTGGGTGAACCCTTCCTTCACCAGCCAGTTCACGTAGCGCCGGAACACCTCCTTGTAGAGCGGGTCGTCGAAGCGCTGGCGCAGGAAGAAGGCACCGGCGCGCCGGAAGATGAAGCCGAAGGGCCCGAAGCCCATGTTCTCGCGCGCGGCGATGTGGGGCGGCACCAGGTGGTGGGCGTAGAACAGCCAGGAGAGGATCAGGAAGTCGAAGTAGGAGCGGTGGCTCGGCACCAGCACCACGGGGTGCTGCCGGGCGTAGCCGACGACCTTGTCGAGGCCCTGCTCCTCGACGCGCGCGAACATGCGCTTGAAGATCCCGGTCACCGCGAAGTTCAGGATCGCCAGCAGCGTCGAGTTCATGTGCGCGGCGATCTCGCGGAAGCAGCGCTCCGCCTCGGCGCGCGCGGCCTCCGGCGTGATGCGCTTCTCGAGCGCCCGCTGCTCGACGGCCGCCGCCACCGCCGGGTGCGAGAGCACGATCTCCTGGACGCGATGGCGCGGCAGGAGGGCGGGCCCCTCGACGACGCGCTCCTCGCGGTAGAGGAACAGCAGGATCGAGCGCCGCACCTTGCGCACGATCGCATCGGCCCCTTCCTGGCGGCGCTCGTTTGCGAAGGCGGTCAGGTCGATCGCCTCGCCCACGTTGATGGCGAGCTCGCGGTAGGCGATCAGGAAGCCGGTGACCTTGGCGAGGTCCGTGGGCCGCGTCGGGGCGCCGTAGGCCAGGTTCAGCACGCGCCGCGACGTGCGCGGACCCTTGCGCCAGAACAGCGCGATCGGCACCAGGTAGACCGGCTTGCCGGTCTCGGCGACGTCGACCACCTCGGACAGCAGGTCGCGCTGGCGCCGCACCTGCTCGACCGCCGCCTCGCGCCCGCGCAGGAAGGAGCGCAGCCGCTCGGTGCGCAGGAACAGGAACAGCGACTGGCCCGCCTCCACCAGCTCGCGCGTTCTGCGGCGCTCGGCCGCCTCGGCGTCCTCGCTGGGGTCGGCGGCGCGCTCGCGGCGTGCGCGCCACCAGGCGCGCAGCCCCGAGGCGAGTGGCCGGTAGTACCAGAAGGCGATCGAGTTGGCGAAGCTCGACAGGCGCAGGCCCTGGCGAGCGAACAGCGCGTTGAACAGGAAGTAGTCCAGCCGGCTCGCGTAGCGCATCACGTAGACGACCGAGCCGCGCTGCTCGAGCGCGCGCAGCCGGGCCAGGGCCTCGGGGTCGAGCGCGAGGTGGCGGAAGTAGCGCCGCGCGAAGACGCGGAAGAACAGGTTGAAGCGCGGCGTCATCGCCGTACGCGGGTCCGCCAGCGGACTGCGCGCCAGCGGCTCCGCCGGCGGACTCGCGAGCGGAGCCGGAGCGAGATCCCCCGTCATGCGTGGCGAGTGTAGCGCCCGGGCGATCTACTCGGGCAGCAGGATGTCCGACATGCGCGCCGCGATCTCCTCGGGCGCCCAGAGGCCGCCCGCCTCGGACTTGGTCGCGCCCTTCGCCGTGACCATGCGCATCTCGGCGATGCGGCCGCCGCCCACGAAGAAGGTCTTGTCGGTCAGGTCCTTCGAGAGGTCGCTCGCCAGGTACACGACCAGCGGCGAGACCAGGCCCGGCGCCAGCCGCTCCTTCATCTTCTCGTCCTGGAAGCCGGGCAGGTCGCCGGTGAGCCGCGTGTGCGCGACCGGCGCCAGCACGAAGGCGCGGATGCCGATGCGCTGGCCCTCCAGGGCGAGGCAGCGCGTGAAGCCCCAGATGCCGGCCTTGGCCGCGCCGTAGTTGCTCTGGCCGAAGTTGCCGTTCAGGCCCGACGTCGAAGAGGTGTTGATGATGACGCCACCCTGTCCGCGGTCCTTCATGTGGTTGAAGGCGGGGCGACTGACGCAGTAGGTGCCCTTCAGGTGCACCGACACCACGATGTCCCAGAGATCCTCGTCCATCTTGGCGAGGGTCTTGTCGCGCAGGATGCCGGCGTTGTTCACCACGACGTCGAGCTTGCCGAAGGCGTCGACCGCGGTCTTCACGATGCGCTCACCGGCGGCCACGTCCGCCACGCTGTCGTAGCTCGCGACCGCCTCGCCGCCGAGCGCACGGATCTCCTCCACCACGTGATCGGCCATCCCGGAGCTCTTGCCGCTGCCGTCGCGCGCGCCCCCGAGGTCGTTCACCACCAGCTTCGCGCCGGCGCGCGCCAGCGCCAGCGCGTGCTCGCGCCCGATGCCGCCGCCCGCTCCCGTCACCAGGGCCACCTTGCCGTCGAGAAGACCCATCTCGCGTGTTCCTCCGTGAAATCCGAGGGAACGACGATAGTGCGCGAAGCCAGGGCGTGCGAGCCCGGAGGGTCGGACGCGGGCCGCGGGCGGAAGGCCACCGCCGTTGACGGAGGCGTCCGCTAGGCGAAGAGGATCGTGCGCAGACGCGAGAAGGGGCGGAAGCCGAGGCGCTCGTAGAGACGTTCCGCGGGCGTGTTGCCTTCCACCACCGCGAGCTGGACGTGCTCGGCTCCCGCGGAGAGCGCGCGCCGGCAGAGCTCCGACACGCCGGCCGCGGCGAGGCCGCGGCGCCGGGCCTCCGGCCAGGTGAAGACCCCCTGCAGCAGCCAGCCCTCGCGGCGCTGCACGTCGGCGTAGCCGACGAAGCGCAGCGCTCCCTCCCACTCCGCCACCGTGGCGCGCCGGACGCGCCCGGCGACCCAGCGGCGGAAGCCCTCGGGATCGCCCTCGAAGGGATCCGGCCGGCGCTCCTCGCGCAGGCTCGCGCGAGCGGCCTGGACCAGCGCTTCCAGATCGTCGGCGCGCGCCGCGCGGACCTGCACGCCCGGACCGGGCGGGGCGCCGCGCACCTCGCGCGGCGCCACCGCATAGGCGGTCTCGTAGCGGTCGAGCACCGGCCGCCGGCCGACGCGGCGCAGCGCGCGCCAGATGGGCTCCGCCGTGTCGGCGCCCACCTTCAGCAGCCCGGCCCCGACGCTCGCCAGGTGCGGCAGGAACGCGGCCAGCACTTCCGGGTCGGCGCCCGCTTCGACCGCGAGGCTCGGCTGCAGCGAGGCCACGCCGGCGAGGTCCGGGCCGTCCACGGCCACCAGCACGTCGGCGCGCGCCTCGCCGGGAAGCGAGCCGGCGCCGAGGGCCTGGACCGCGTCGACCAGCAGCAGGTTCTCCCGGGGCGCCGCGGCCAGGCGCTCCAGCGCGGCGTCGCGCTCGCGGGCGCGCAGCCGGCGCACGGTGAGCTTTCGCGACACCGCCGTCGCTCAGCCGATCAGGGCCAGCACGTCGCCCTCCTCGACGGCGTCGCCCTCGCCCACGCGGATCTCCTGCACGCGGCCCTTGCGGGGGGCCTCCACGGGGATCTCCATCTTCATGGATTCGAGCACGAGGAGCGCCACGCCCTCCTCGACGACGTCGCCGACGGCGACCTCGATCCGGAACACGCGGCCCGTGATCGGCGCCTCGACCGGCGAGCCCATCCGCTCCTCCCGCGCCCCGCGGCGAGCCCCGGGGCGCCGCCGCTCCTATACCACATCCCCCGTCGGCGCCGCGCGCCCGTCCGCTATGTTCGGCGACCCATGCTCGAGACGCTCACCCGAGGCTTCGAGACGGCGCGGGACCGCCTGCGGGGCGTACGCACCCTCAGCGAGGAGAACGTCGACGAAGCGCTGCGCGACGTGCGCGCCGCGCTGCTCGAGGCCGACGTCGACTTCCAGGTCACCCGGGACTTCCTGGCGCGCGTCAAGCAGCGCGCCCTCGGCGAGAAGGTCGAGACCCGCGCGCGCGACGCCGAGGGCCGGCTGCTGCGGGTGACGCCGGGGCAGCGCTTCGTGAAGGTCTGCCAGGACGAGCTGACGGCCCTGATGGGCCCCGTCGACCCGACGCTGGCGCGGGACGCGGGCGGCGCGACGTCGGTGATGCTGCTCGGGCTGCAGGGCGTCGGCAAGACCACCGTCGCCGCGAAGCTCGCGCGCCACCTGGCCCGCGAGGGGCGGCGTCCGCTGCTGGTGGCCGCCGACGTGCAGCGGCCCGCCGCCGTGCTGCAGCTGCAGCAGCTCGGCGCCCAGATCGGCGTCGCCGTGCACGCCGGCGAGGCCGGCGAGCAGGCGCCCGCGATCTGCGCGCGCGCCGCCGAGCGGGCGCGTCGCGAGGGCTTCGACGCCGTCGTCTACGACACCGCCGGCCGGCTCGCCGTCGACGAAGAGCTGATGCGCGAGCTCGAGCAGGTGAAGAGCGCCACGCGCCCCGCCAACGTGCTGCTGGTGTGCGACGCGCTGATGGGCCGCGACGCCGTGCAGGTCGCGCGCACCTTCTCCGAGCGCCTGCCCCTCGACGGCCTGATCCTCACGAAGCTCGACGGCGACGCCCGCGGCGGCGCGGCCCTCGCCGTGAAGGCCGCCACCGGCGTGCCCATCAAGTTCCTCGGCACCGGCGAGTCGGTCGATCGCCTGGAGCCGTTCCGCCCCGAAGGGCTCGCGTCCCGCATCCTCGGCATGGGCGACATCGTGGGCCTGGTCCAGGACTTCGAGGCCGTCGTCGACCAGCAGCAGGCGGAGCAGGACGCCGAGCGCATGCTGCGCGGCCAGTTCACGATGGACGACCTGCTGACCCAGCTGCGCACCATCCAGCGGCTCGGGCCGCTGCGCGAGGTGTTCGCCAAGCTGCCGATGTTCGGCTCCTTCGCCGACAAGGTGGACGGCAGCGAGCTCGGGCGGGTCGAGTCGATGATCCAATCGATGACGCGGGCCGAGCGCCGCGACCCCGAGCTGCTGCTCCGCGAGCGCGGGCGCACCGCGCGCGTGGCCCACGGCAGCGGGCGAGCGGCGAAGGAGGTCTCCGAGCTCGTCAAGCGCTTCGGCCAGATGCGCGACCTGATGGCGTCCCTCGGCTCGGGCGGCGGCCTGCTCTCCAAGATCCCCGGCCTCGGGCGCTTCGCGGGCGCCGGCGCCGGCGGGCCGGGCTTCGATCCGGCGGCGCTGATGGCGGGAGCGGCCGGCGGCGCGGGGGGCGGCGCGCGCGCGCGCGCCGCGGTGCGCGACCGCAAGAGCGAGAAGCGCAAGCGCAAGCAGGCCAAGAAGGACCGCAAGAAGGGCCGGCGACGCTAACGCCCGGCGCGCGATTTGCCGACGACGCTCCGGGGGCTACGATCCCCCGACCCCCCGCACCATCAACGCCGAGGACGCCTCGCGGCCGGCCCCACGCGCCCGCGAGGGAGTGAGGGATGGCCGCACCCGTTCGCGCCCTGGCGCTTCTGCTGCTCATCGGCTTCGGCGCTCCGGCCCTCGGCGCCGCGGCTGCGCGTGCCGAGAGCTTTCCGATGCCCGGGAGCCTCGCGCCGCGCGTGGACTTCTGGACGCGCGTCTACTCCGAGGTCGGGACCAACGGCGGCCTGATCCACGACAACGAGGACCTCTCGCTCGTCTACGAAGTCGTGCGCGTGCCCGAGGGCTCCTCCGAGCGCACCCTCGACCAGCACGTCGAGGCCGCCAAGGCGCGCGCCCGGAGCGCCCTCCGCAAGCTCGCATCCGGTCAGCGCCAGAACCTGTCCGCGGCGGAGCGCCGCGTGCTGGCGCAGTTCCCGCCCCAGGTGTCGAGCCGGACGCTGGCCGCCGCCGCCGAGCGGGTGCGCTTCCAGCGCGGGCAGGCCGACAAGTTCCGCGACGGCCTGCGCCGCCAGGGGCGCTGGGAGTCCCACATCCGCCGGGCGCTGCGCGAGCGCGGTGTGCCCGAGGACCTGAAGGCGCTCCCCCACGTCGAGTCCTCGTACAACCCGGCGGCCCACTCGCACGCCGGCGCCGCGGGCCTCTGGCAGTTCACGAGGCCGACGGGCCGCCTCTACATGCGCGTGGATCACATCGTCGACGAGCGGCGCGACCCGTTCCACGCCTCGGAGGCCGCGGCGCGGCTGCTGCGCGCGAACTACGAGAAGCTGGGCGTCTGGCCCCTCGCCATCACCGCCTACAACCACGGGCCGGGCGGCCTCGCCAAAGCGGTCCGCCAGCTCGGCACGCGGGACATCGGGACGATCGTGGCGCGCTACCGGAGCCCCTCCTTCGGCTTCGCGTCGAAGAACTTCTACGCCGAGTTCCTGGCGGCCCGGCGCATCGACCAGAACCCCGAGCGCTACTTCGGACCGATCCGCCGGGATCCGCCCGCGGACCACGAGTCGGTGGTGCTGCGCAAGTCCTACGGCGTCGGCGCCCTCGCCCAGGCGCTGAGGGTTCCGACCAGCGAGCTCCGCGAGTGGAACCCGGCCCTGCTCTCTCCGGTGTGGTCCGGCTCGCGGAGCGTGCCCGCCTCCTACGAGGTGCGCGTGCCGCGCCGCTCGGGCCATCCGCAGGCGAGTCAGCTCGTGGCGGGCGTGCAGGGCCAGGGGTACCGGGGCGTCCCGGCGAGCGTGGCGCGTGCGGCGGCCCCGTCCGGCGGCGGCGGCGTGCACCGCGTCGGGCCCGGAGAGACCCTCGGCGAGATCGCGCAGCGCTACGGCACGAGCAGCGCGGAGCTGGCCGCGCTGAACGGCATCCGGAACCCGCGCCACCTGCGCCAGGGTCAGGTGCTGGAGCTGCCGGGCGGCGCGGCGCCCGCGGAGCCGCTGGCCCGCGAGACCCTCGCGGCCGCCGCTCCCGCCCCGCCGGCCGCGGCGCCCCGCCCCGCCCCGACCCCGCCCGCCGAGATCGCCACGATCCACCGCGTGGTGCGCGGCGAGACGCTGCTCGAGATCGCCCGCCGCTACGAGGTGTCGATGGCGCAGATCGCGGCGCGCAACGGCATCCGCGACCCGCGGGACCTCCGGGAAGGCCAGGCGCTCGAGATCCCCGCGCCGCCGCGAACGGAGCCGCCGGCGGTCGCGCGCGCCGAGCCGCCGGCCCCCGAGCCGAAGGCCGACCCGCCGCCGCCCGCCCCCGATCCGACTGCGCGCGCATCCGCGCCCGCTCCGGAGCCCGGGCCGGCTGCGGAGCCCGCCTCTGCGGCCGCCGCGACCGCGGCGGCCGCGGCGACGGCGACCGGGCAGCCGGCCGCGCCGGAAGGGTCCCCCGCCGCGCCCCTGGCGACCGAGCCTCCGGCTGGCGAGCCGCCGCCCCAGGCCCAGGAGCTCACCGCCCAGCCGCCCGCCGAGCCGCTCCGGCACATCGTCGCGCCGGGCGACACCCTCGGCTCCATTTCGCGCAGCTTCGGGGTCGCGGCGGAGGACCTCGCCGCGGCGAACGGCATCCGCGACCCGCGTCGGCTGCGGCCGGGACAGGTGCTCGAGATCCCCGCCGAAGGGAGCGCGCCGGCGGCCGCGACGGCGAAGGCCTCCGCACCCCAGCCCGAGCGCTATCGCGTGCGCGCCGGTGACACCCTCGGCTCCATCGCCCGGCGCACCGGCGTCGACGAGCGCAGGCTCGCGACGCTGAACGGCATCGACGACCCGCGGCGGCTGCGCCCGGGCCAGGTGCTCACGCTCCCCGGCGGCGCCGCCGCCGCCCAGGAGAGCCGTTACTACACCGTGCGCGCCGGCGACACCCTCTACTCCATCGCTTCGCGCCACGGCGTGCGCGTCGCCGACCTCGCGCGCCGCAACGGCCTGCGCGACCGCCACAAGCTCTCGATCGGCCAGCGCCTCGAGCTGCCCCCCGAGCGCAGCGCGCGCAGCGCGCGGCCCGCGGCCGAGGGCTCCTAGCGCGCCTCCGGCGCGTCAGCGCGCGTACTTGGGCCGGGTCTGGATGACCGTCTCGTCGGGGAGCCGGATCGCGGTCAGCGGGCCGCCGTAGACCGCGCCGGTGTCGATGCCGATGCTGAACGGCTCGTTCCAGCGCACCTCGAAGTCGCTGCGCGGCGTGTGCCCGTAGACGATCGTCACGCCGAGAGCGTGGGGGAGGTCGCCGGTGGTGCGGTTCCAGAGCAGATCCTCGGGCCGCGAGCGGTTCAGCGCGTAGCGGAGATCGTGGCTGCGCAGCAGGTCCTGCGCGAGGCCGGCGTGGACGAACAGGTAGTCGCCCTCCTGGTGCCAGAGCGCGCAGGACGCGTAGAACGCGTGGTGCTCGGCGGGCAGCGCGAAGCTCTCCCCGCGCCGCTGCGCGTCGAAGTAGCCGTAGCTCGCCAGGGTGCGGTCGCCGCCGTTCGCGAGGAAGGCGTCGCCCCCGAAGTAGCGCTCGTCCTGCCAGCCCAGGAAATCGAGGAACATGGACTCGTGGTTGCCGAGCAGGAACACGCATTCGTGTCGCTCGCGCAGCGCGAGCAGCCGCGCGACCACCGCGCTGGCGTCGGCTCCGCGGTCGACGTAGTCGCCCAGGAACACCAGCCGGTCGCCGGGCGCGAGCTCCAGGCGGGCGATCAGCTCGTCCAGCAGCTCGAGCTCGCCGTGGATGTCACCGACTGCGTAGAGCATCGTCGCCGCCGCCGCGGAGCGCGAGCTGGCCGCAGGCGGCCGCGATGTCGGCGCCGCGCGGCCGGCGCAGGGTGGCGGTGAGCCGCGCCCGCGCCAGCACCGCCAGGAATCGATCCGCCACCTCCGGAGCCGGCGGCCGGTAGGGCGCGTCGGGGTGGGGGTTCATCGGAATCAGGTTGACCTTCGAGGGGATCTGGGCGAGCAGCTTCACCAGCCGCTCGGCGTCCTCGGGCGCGTCGTTCACGCCCTCCATCAGCGTGTACTCGAAGAACACCGGGCGGCGCCGCGACAGCTCGGGCAGCGCAGCGAGCGTTCCCAACAGCTCGCGCAGCGGGAAGCGGCGGTTCAGCGGCACCAGCTCGTCGCGCACCGCATCGGTGGTGGCGTGCAGCGAGACCGCCAGGTTCACCGGCGCGGCGCGCAGCAGCGTCGGGATGCGGGGCACCACGCCGGCGGTCGAGACGGTCACCCGGCGCGGCGCGAAGCCGAAGGCCTTCGGGTCGATCAGGATGCGCACCGCCTCGAGCACGGCGGGGAGGTTGAGGAGCGGCTCTCCCATGCCCATGAACACCACGTTGCTGAGCGCGCCGCCCTCGGGCAGCGCCTCGCGCATCCGGCAGACCTGGTCGACGATCTCGGCGGTGGTCAGGTTGCGGGTCAGGCCGAGGGCTCCGGTGGCGCAGAACGAGCAGCGCAGGGAGCAGCCGACCTGGGTCGAGACGCAGAGGGTGGAGCGGTGCTCCTCCGGGATCCAGACCGACTCGACGCGCGCGCCGTCGCGAGCGCGCAGCACGCCCTTGCGGGTGCCGTCCTGCGAGCAGGCGAGCGACTCGAGCTCGAGGGCGCGCAGGCGGATCGCGTCGCCCAGCTCGGCGCGCAGCTCGCCGGGCAGGTTGCTCATCTGCGCGGGGTCCTCGACCCCCTGGCGGTACACCCAGCCGGCGACCTGCTCGGCGCGGAACGGCGCGAGGCCGCGCTCGGCGAACGCCGCGCGCAGCCGCGGGAGCGAGTGGTCGTTGAGCTCGAGCGGGCGTTCGTTCATGCGGGTCGGCGTCGGTAGGTGAAGAAGTGTAGGGGCCGGCCTTCGGCGCGCCACTCGAGCTCGTAGGCCGTCGCCTTGCGGCCGGGCACCTCGCGCGCGAAGGGCTCCGGCGCCAGCGCATTCTCGAGTCGCGGCTCGCCGGCCAGCACCTCGCCGATCCACTCGGCGTAGGCGACGTCGTCGGTCGCCACCTGCAGCGCGCCGCCCGGCAGGAGGCGCAACGCGAGGGCGGCCACGAACGGCGGCTGGATCAGGCGCCGGCGATGGTGGCGCTTCTTCGGCCAGGGATCGGGAAAGTTGATCCAGAACGTCTCCACCGTGCCGGGCGCCAGCAGCTCCTGCACCACGTCCTCGCCGCTCGCCTGGATCAGCCGCAGGTTCGCCAGGCCGCTGCGCGCCACGCGGCGCGCCATCTTCAGCACGCGCTTGCCCGAGTGCTCGACTCCCAGGAAGGCGCGCTCCGGTCGCTCGGCGGCCAGCGCCAGCAGGAACTCGCCGCGGCCGAAGCCGATCTCGACCACCAGCGGCAGCGGCTCGGCGACGTCCGCCGCGAACGCGGCGGCGACGCCCTGGTCGCGCAGCTCTTCGAAGCCGACGCGGCGGTCGGGGCCCGGGATGTCGAACTTCAGATGGCGCGCCACGCCGGCCTCAGAGGAGCGCGCCGCGTCGCAGCAGCCAGGCGGCGAGGCCGGCGTAGGCGGGTGCGTGCGGAAGCAGCTCGACGCGAGCCGGCTCGTCGTCCGCCAGGCCGATGCGGCGGCGCGCTTCGGCGAGCGCCTCGAGGGGGCCGCCGAGGCCGTCGACGAGGCCCTCCGCCAGAGCGCGCCGCCCGCTCCAGATGCGGCCCCGCGCGACGGCGTGCACCGCTTCGCGCGTCATGCGTCGTCCCTCGGCCACCCGCTCGAGGAACAGCTCGTAGACCGCGCGCAGATCGGCGCGCAGGGCGGCGCGCTCGCCCGGCGTGAGCGGCCGCGACGCCGAGAGCAGGCCCGCGCGCGCGCCGCGCTCGACGCCCTCGCGCGCCACTCCGAGGCGTCGCTCCAGCCCTTCGAGGTCGAGCTTGCCTCCCACCACGCCGATCGAGCCGGTGAGCGTGGCGCTCTCGGCGTAGATCGCGTCGGCGGCGGACGCCAGGTAGTAGCCGCCCGACGCCGCCACCTCGCCGAGGCTCGCGACCACCGGCTTCGCCGCCGCGAGCCGCCGCACCGCGCGCCAGAGCAGGTCCGAAGCGAGGCTGTCGCCGCCGGGGCTCTCGATGCGCAGCACCGCCGCGCGCACCGACGGATCGAGCTCGAGGCGGCGCAGCAGCGCGCGGTAGCCCTCGCTCGCCACGCCGCCGGGGCCCGCGCCGCCGCGCACGATGCCCGACGCGACCACGTAGGCGATGCGGGGGACGTCGGCGAACGGCGCGTGGAAGCCCGGGTCGCGCGCGCGGAGCGCCAGGTACGCGGGCAGCTCGGCGAACGCGACCTCGCCGCCGGGGCGTCCCGCCAGCTCGGCGAGGGCGGCTTCGACCTCGTCGGGGAACAGGCAGCCGTCGACCAGGCCCGCCTCCGACGCGGCGCGCGCGCGGTAGGGCCCGGAGTCGACGAGCTCGCGCACGCGTTCCGGCGCGAGGCCGCGGCCCTCGGCGATGCCCTCGACCAGCACCTGGAACAGGTCGTCGAGCAGCGCCTCGAGCTGGGCCCGCTGCGCGTCGGACATGCCGCGGCGCAGCAGCCCCTCCGCCGCCGACTTGAACTCGCCGACGCGCACGACCTCGGCGCGCACGCCCAGCCGGTCGAGCAGCTCGCGCAGGAACCAGCTCTCCATGCGCAGGCCGAGCGGCGCCACGCTGCCGGCCTCGGGCACGAACACGCGCGTGGCGGCGGAGGCGAGGAACAGCTCCTCGCTGCCGAGGCTGTCGGCGTAGACGGCGACCGGCTTGCCCGCCGCGCGCACGGCGGCGAAGGCGCGACGCAAGGCGAGCCCCTGGGACAGCGAAGCCGGCGCTCCGCGCAGCCGCACCAGCACGCCCTCGACCCGCGGGTCGCCGGCGGCCGCGGACAGCGCCTGGAGCAGCGCGAACAGCGGCGGCGGCGAGGGGCGCCCCGGCAGCATCGCCACGCGCGGCTGCTCCGGCAGCGACGCCTCGAGGCGCACGCGCAGCCAGAAGCGGCCGCGCGGCAGCACCCAGGGCGCGGCGAGCCGCCGCGCCAGCGAGCCCGCGTTCAGCGCCGCGCTCCGCCCGAAGCGAGCGGCGAGGCTCGTCACCGGCGCAGCGTGCGGCGGCGCGACACGAAGTCCACCATCAGGAAGCTCCCGAGCTGCCGCGGCGACGTGAAGAAGGCGCGGCCCCGATTGATCTCGGTCATGCGCTCCACGAAGCCGACCAGCTCGGGCGCGTCGTCCAGCATGAAGGTGTTGATGGTGATCCCGCGGCGCGTCGCGCGGCGCACGGTCTTCAGCGTCTCGGCGACCGCATGGGGGGAGACGCCACCGAAGCCCATCGGCCACTCGACGTGCAGCTCGCGCCCGGCGAAGTAGGCGGTCGGCTGCCCGTCGGTGATCACCAGCACCTGCGGGCTCGGGCTCGGATGCTTCTCGATCAGTCGCTCCGCCACCATCAGGCCTTCCTGGAGGTTGGTGAAGGGGTCGCCCATGTCCCAGCTCGCCAGCGGGAGCTCGCGGATCGGCAGCTCCCGGGCGCGCGTCGAGAAGCCCACCACGAAGAAGGCGTCGCGCGGGTAGCGCGTGCGGATCAGGTGGTCCATCGCGAGGGCCACGCGCTTGGCGGCGGGGAAGCGGCCCGCCCAGGACATCGACCAGCTCATGTCGAGCAGCAGCACGGTCGTGGTCTGGGTGCTGAAGTCGCACTCGCGCACCTCGAAGTCCTCGAGGCCCAGCTCGATGCGATCCTCGGGAGCGGCGCCCGCCAGGGCGCGCCGGCGCACGCCGTTCAGCAGGGTGCGCACCACGTCGAGGTCGAGGGCGTCGCCGAACGCGAAGGGCCGCGTCTCGTCGGGGCGCGGCAGCGCCACGCCGCGCTGCACGACGTCGTGGCTGCCGGGACGCCCCTTGCGCAGCGCGCCGTACACCGAGGCCAGGGCCGACGCACCGATGCGCCGAATCGCGCGCGGGGTGAGCTCGGTCCCGTCGTCGCCGCCGCGCAGGTAGCCCGCCTCCTGCAGGTTGCGCTCCAGGTCGCGGATCAGCATCAGCGAGCGCAGCGCGCCCTCGGAGAGCAGGTCCTGCAGTGCCTCCGGCGACAGCGACTCGAAGCGCCCCTCGGCGAGGTCCCGCGCCAGCTGCTCCAGGGCCTCGACGCGCTCGCGGAGCTGCTGGGCGGTCTCGTAGTCGGCGGCCTCGCGCCCGCGGAAGCGCGCGCCGCGCCCTTCGCGGAAGCGCTCGAGGGCGCGCAGCCGCTCCAGCTCCTCGAGCAGCTCGCGAAACTCGGCGCCCGCCTCCTCGTCCTCGAAGGCGTGCTCGCGCATGCGCTCGATGGCGTCGGCCAGGCCGCGCGGCTCGCCGTGCCGGCGCGCCAGGAAGTCGTTCAGCCGCGCGGACTCGAGGCCGTGGGCCTCGCGCAGCGCGCGCTCCTCGCGGTCCAGGATCCGGTCCAGGCGCCGCGCCAGCTCGTCGGTCGAGCGGTCCAGGTGGTAGCGCTGCTCGAGCTCGCGGATCTCCTGGCGCAGCTCGTCGATCATCTCCTGGACGCCCATCACGCGCAGGTCGAGGCCGCCGAGCTCGAAGCCGTACTGGCGCATCCAGTCGAGCGCCTCGTCGACGTTCATGCCCTCCATGAGCAGGCTCGACAGCGCGTCGAGGGCGCTCTTCGCGTCGAGGCTGAACTCCTGCTGGGTCCCGTCCCAGCGGCTGTAGCGGTGGAGCTTCATCCGCGCGCGTAACGGGCGCCGCCCTCGCGGCTGCTCTTGTTGAGGCGGTTGGCGAGGTGCAGCCCCTCGAGGATGAACTCGATGCCCGAGGCCAGCCGCGCCGGCGAGTCCCCGCCCGCGAGGCGCGCCGCGGCCTCGCGCAGCCCGCGGATCTCGTCGAGGCCGTCCAGGTAGTCGCGGGAGGGGAGGTCCGCGGAGACGTCCACCACCCAGCCCTGGTTGAAGGCCTCGACCACGGAGGCCACGCCTTCCCCGGGCACCTGGCCCTCGAACACCAGCCGCGTCGCGCGGCGCATCAGGTCGCGCACCAGCTCGCCCTCGCTCTTTGCCTCCCCGGCGTACTCCAGCTCGAGCTTGCCGGCCGTCGACTGGACCAGCGCGTCGAGGTCCGAGATGCGCGGCACCGCCTCGGGCTCGCCGAGGCGCAGCGCGCGCCGCAGCGCGTTGGCCGCCAGCGTCTCGCGGTTGGCGATCGACATGCGCACCGACACGCCGGAGGTCTGGTTGACGTCGGGGCTGCTGCGGGCCTGCAGGGTGGTCTCGGCGACGATCTCCTCCATGAAGCCCGGCAGCCAGACCGGGATGCCGTCGGCCTGCGGGATGCGCGCCTCCTGGCGCATCACCGCCAGCTCGAGGTCGCGCGTCTTCGGATAGTGGGTGCGCACCTGGGCGGCGTAGCGGTCCTTGAGCGGCGTGATGATGCGGCCGCGGCTGGTGTAGTCCTCGGGGTTGGCGCTGGCCACCACCAGCACGTCGAGGGGCAGGCGCACGCGGTAGCCCTTCACCTGCACGTCGCGCTCCTGCATCACGTTGAACAGGCCGACCTGCACCTTCTCCGTCAGGTCGGGAAGCTCGTTGATGCAGAAGATCCCGCGGTTCGTGCGCGGCAGCAGGCCGAAGTGGATGGTCAGCTCGTCCGAGAGCGCGCGCCCGGCGGCGACCTTCACCGGGTCGACGTCCCCGATCAGGTCGGCGATCGAGACGTCGGGCGTGGCGAGCTTCTCGACGTAGCGATCCTCGCGCGGCACCCAGGCGATCTCCGCGGCGTCGCCGCGCTCCGCGATCACGCGCCGCGCCTGGGCCGAGACCGGCGCGAACGGGTCGTCGTGGATCTCGCTGCCCGCCACCTCGGGCAGCCACTCGTCGAGCAGGCCGAGCAGCGCGCGGATCATCCGCGACTTCGCCTGGCCCCGCTCGCCCAGGAAGATCAGGTCGTGGCCGCAGAGCAGCGCGTTCTCGACGGCGGGGATCACCGTGTCGTCGTAGCCGAGGATGCCGGGGAACAGCGGCTCGCGCGCGGCCAGCTTCGCCAACAGGTTGGCGCGGATCTCCTCGCGGAGCGTGCGACGACCGTAGCCGGCGGCGCGCAGCTCGCCGAGGGTGCGAAGCTTCGGGGGCTGGCCCAATGGAGTCTCCCGCCCGCGGCTGGCGCCGCCGGCCCTGGTGTTGTCAGCGCGCCGGCACGGGAGGAGCCGCGCCGGTCAGGAGCTGGATGCGGCGCTGGATGATCTCGAGCCGACCCCCGTCGTCGCTGCGCAGGCCGGCCGGCAGCTCCAGCGCGTCGATCGCGCGGCGGGTCTCGTCGATGCGCTCCTGCGTGGCGGGGTGGTCGGAGAGGAACTCGCCGGAGGGCGCCTCGCCCGACTGGCGCATCAGCGTCTGGAAGAAGGTGACCACGCCCTCCGGATCGTACCCCGCGCGCGGCAACACCTCGACCGCGAAGGTGTCGGCGTCGCGCTCGGCCTCGCGGCCGAAGGAGTTCAGCGCCGCCAGCGACGCGAGGCCGCCGAGCAGGCTCGCCGCGCTGGCGCCTGCGGGCCCGGCGGCCACGGCGCCCGCGATCACTCCGACCTGGCGGGCGGTGTTCACGGCGCGCCGCCGCCCCATGTTCTGCGCCACGTGGCGGCGCGCCACGTGGCCCACCTCGTGGGCCAGCACTCCGGAAAGCTCCGCCACGTTGCGCGCGGCCAGGAGCGTCCCGGTATGGACGTACACGTTGCCTCCCGGGGCGGCGAAGGCGTTCACCTCGGCGTCGACCACCACGAAGAAGCGGTAGCCGTTCTCGCTCGGCCCGGCGGCCTCGGCGATGCGGCGCCCGAGGTCGTCGAGGTAGCGCGACACCACCGGGTCCTCGAGCAGCCAGGCTTCGCGGCGGAGCTGGTCGTGGAGCTGGGCCCCGAGCTGGGCCTCCTGGCGCGGGGTGGGCGTGGCGCAGGCGAGCGCCAGGCCGAGCGCGGCGAGGCAGGCGGCCAGGCGGCGCCGGCCGGCCTCAGAGCAGCGCTGCGGCATCGAAGTCGCCCTGCTTGCGCAGCGTCTCGGTGACGTGCCGGATGATCGAGGTGACGGAGCGGTCGAAGGACACGTTGTCCACGATCGGCACGCCGTGCTGCTCCGCCAGCTCGAGCAGGTAGTCCTGGATGCGCAGGATGGCTTCGAGGTTCTCGACGTAGCGGTGGGGCGGCCGCTCGGCGGCCTCGCGGGCGCGCGCCGCGAAGCGGCCCTTGAAGGCCTCCGGCTCGAGGGTCGCGACGATCAGGAAGATGACGTGGGCGCGATCCTGGTAGCTGGCGAGGTCGATGAGGCCCGGCACCAGCGACACGCCGTCGATGATGAGGCTCGAGTTCTCGGCCACCGCGCGGTCCATCATCGCCCGCACGCCGACCGAGACGGTCGCCGCCATGCTGCGAAAGCCCTCGATCACGGCGTCCTCGCCGCCCCGCTGGTCGGGCAGCGCGCGCCAGGCGTCGTAGGAAGACGCGTGGATCGCGGGCACCAGATCGCGCGACAGCATGATGCGCATGATCTGGCGGATCGAGTCGGTGGAGACGAGGCCGGCGATCCCGAGCCGGTGCGCGACCTCCTGGGCCAGCGCCGTCTTGCCCGCGCCCGTGGCGCCGCCGAGCAACAGGATCACGGGCTTGTCCGGATCCTGGTAGCGCCGCCAGACCAGGTAGCGCTCGGCCGCCTGGGCTCCGACGCGGTCGTGAATGGCGCGGTAGGCGAGCCGGCGCAGCTCGTGGCGGTCGATCTCGCGGACGCCGCGCCGCAGCAGCTCCTCCTCGATCTCGCGCGCCACCTCGAACGCCTGGCTCGGGTCGATCGCGGCCGCCAGCAGCGACTGGGAGAGGAAGCCCTTCGAGAAGGGCGTGCCCCGCCCGCGCGCCGTCACCGCGATGTCGCTGCCGCGGGCGGCGGGCTCGCGGCGGCCCTCGGCCAGGGGGCCGGCGACCTCGATCACCAGGCTGCGCAACTCGTCGCGGGTCACCATCGAGCGGGGGCGGATGCGATCCCGGACGGCGCCGGCGACCCGGTAGGCCTCCTCGAAGCTCAGGCCCCGCCCGAGGAGCGAGTGCACCATGATGCCGCGCATGAACGGGCGCTGGATCGGGCCGTCCGCCACCAGCGTCTTCACGCCCGGCTTGCGAGGGCGCTCCCCCTCGTCTCCCCCGCCCCCGTCGCCCTGCGACGGCATCCGTTCCGCCATCGGGAGCAGGCTACCCCAGTTCCCCCGGGGAGGCGACACAAGGGGGAGTCGCAGCCGATGCGAATGCGACAAGATGAGGTCGATTCTGGGTTGACTCGGCCCCCGGGGCAGGTTCTACTGGCGCCGGATGGTGAGGGGATCGGTGCCCAGACGAACTGCGAGCTCGTCCGCTCGGAGAGCGCGGGCGACGCGTCCTTCCGCTCGCGCCGGCCGGGGTCCCGGTGGCGGCGAGCCGCAGGACGCGGGCAGACCGCTGCGGACCCGCGAGGTAGCCCAGCTCCTCGACGTGTCGCGGCGCCAGCTCCAGTACTGGGCCAAGACGGATCTGGTACGCCCCTCCCACCGCACCGAGGGGGGACATCACCGCTACACGTTCCGGGACCTCGTGGCCCTCAAGGCCGCGAAACGATTGATCGACGCCGGCGTCTCGGTCCAGCGGATCCGGACGAGCATCGGAGCGCTGAGGAAGATCTTGCCGAGCGTCACGCAACCCCTGGCCGAGCTGGTGCTCGTCGCCACGGGTGACGTCGTGCTGGTGCTGCGCGACGGGAGCGCCTTCGAGGCGGTCTCGGGTCAGGAGTGGGTGTTCGAGGTGGCGCGGTTCCAGCGAGAGGTCGCGGCCTTCCAGCGCGCTCGAGGCGAGCGCGCGCGCAGGCCGGCGAGACGCGGAGCCCCTGCCGAGCAGAGCTGACGCGGAACCCGGCGGTCTCCGTACCCCGGGGCCTGTGCGCTGGCGCAGCACGCGGCAAAGCCGCGGGAGGCCTCGCGTCATGCGCACGATCGCGATCGTGAACCAGAAGGGCGGCTGCGGGAAGACCACGTCGGCGGTGAATCTCGCCGGCTGCCTCGAGCTCGAGGGCGCCCGCGTGCTGGTGGTCGACCTCGACCCCCAGGCCCACGCCACCCTCGCCCTCGGCGTCGATCCGGAGGGGGTCGACGAGAACCTCTACGAGGTGCTCGCCGAGCCGGCGGGGACCGACGCGCTGGCGCGGGTGATCCGGCCCGTCGGCGAGCGCCTGCACGTCGCACCGTCGGGGATCGTGCTCTCCGCCCTCGAGCAGAAGCTGGCCGTCGATCGCAGCGACGGGCGGACGACGCGCCTGGCGGCCGCCCTCGCCACGGTGGCCGAGCGCTACGACTACGCGCTGATCGACTGCCCGCCCAACGTCGGGATCCTCACCTTCAACGCCCTGCGGGCGGCGCGCGAGGTGGTGGTTCCGCTCGAGACCAGCTCGTTCGGCATCCACGGCGTGCAGAAATTACTGGAGACGCTGGCGCTCCTCGCGGACCGCATCGGGCACGAGCTCTCCGTGCGCATCCTCCCGACGCTCTACGACGGCCGCACGCGCTACGCGCGCGAGACGCTCGGCGAGATCCGCGCCCTGTTCGGCGACCTCTGCTTCGACACCGTGATCCGCTCCAACGTGAAGCTCCGCGAGGCGGCGCGAGCCGGGCGCCCGGTCGCCCGCTTCGCCCGGGGCGCCAACGGGGCCCTCGACTACGCGGCGCTGGCGGTGGAGCTCGCGGCCAGCCTGCCGGCGGGCCTCGCCGAGACGGCGGCGCCGGAGGAGGGACCCGTGCGCGAGGTGGTCGTGCGGTTCCGCGACGCCGCGGCCGCGGAGGTTCGCATCGCCGGCGACTTCAACGGCTGGATCCCGGACCGGGGAGTGTCCTCGCTCGTGGAGGACGAGGACGGCCGACGCGTCTGGACCAAGGTGCTGAAGCTGGCGCCGGGCACCTACCAATATCGCTACGTCGTGGACGGTGAGTGGCGGGCCGACCCGGACAACCCGCGCTTCGTCGCCGGGCCGGTGGGCGGCCGAAACTCGCTGCTCGTCGTACGCTGAGGGGTCCATCTTGGCGCGGGAGCTGGCCGACGTGATCCACTACTTCCTGGACGAGCCGCGGGAGCCGGCCGGACCGCCGCTGCTGGCCTTCCCGATCGGCGAGAAGGAGAGCGCCCGGCTCGCCTTCGTCTGGAACCTCGCGGTCGAGCTGGCGCGCAGCGCGGCGCGTCCGTCGCTGCTGGTCCCGGAGGCGAGCGCGGTCCACGACGGGCTGCCGGCGCCGGCGATCGGGGGCGTGCTGGCTCCGGAGCTGCTGGTCTCGAGCGCGCGCGACCTCGCCTCCCTCGGGCGCGACGCCCGGCCGCCGGCCCGCTCGGGGCGAGGCGAAGGGCTCCGGCTGGCCGTGGTGCCCTCGGAGTGGATCTCCGGGGCGACGCCCAGCCCCCTGCTGGCCTGGACGCTGCTCTTTGCGACCCCGGACCCGGCGGAGCTCGACGCGACCTTCGAGCTCACCCTGCGCATCGCCGCCGCCGAGCCGGGCGCCGAGATCGGGGTGACGCTCCACGGGGTCGAGAGCGTGGCCGAGGCGCGGGAGGCCTTCGGGACGCTGGCCGGGCGCTTCGAAGCGCGGATCGGCCGCCCCCTGCGGAGCTTCGGGCTCCTCCTGGACGACCTGCTCGTGTATCGTGCGGCTGTGGAGCGTCGCCCCGTGGTGCTTTCCCACCCCCAGTCCCTCGCCGCCCGATCCCTCGCTGACGTCGCACAGCTCCTGATCGCCGATGCGAAGAGCGGGGCCACCGGACCCCGGCCGTGAGCGGCCTGCGACGGGTGCCGGCGCCGCCCCGGGCGCGGGTGCAGGCCGCCCTCGGCGGGCTGCTGGCCGAGCTCCCCGAGCCCCTCCACCTGGTCGTCGAGCAGATCGCCGGCGAGGGCGGCGAGATCGACGCCGTAGCGCGGGACCGCCGGGGACGCGCGGTGGCGATCCGGGTGGCGCCTCCCGGCGAGGACCTGGCGGCGCTCGCCGATCTTCTCGCCCAGTGCGACTGGCTCGCGGCCCGGCTCCGCGATTGGCTGAAGCTGAACCCGACCCTCGGGATCGCTCCGGAGCTCGGCGTCGGCGGGCTGCTGCTGGCCGGGCAGTTCGACGCGCGCACCCTGGCCGCCGCGCGGCGCGCGGGGGGCGACCTCGCCCTCGCCCGCGTCGGCGCCTTCGACTGGCAGGGAGGGCTCCAGCTCGCCCTCGAGCCCGTGGCTTCGCCGGATGCCGCCGGTGCGCGCGCCAGCGCCGCCGCCCCCGCGCCGCCCGCTCCGCTCGCGCCGCTCGCGCCGCCGATCCAGGACGAGCCGGCTCGCGAGGCCCCGCTCCGGCGGGTGCTGGCCGAGGTCGGCCCCGAGGTGGTCGCCCTCGAGTCGCGCTTCCGCTCGACCCTGCGCGACGAGGAGCTCGGCCTGCCGCGGCGTCCGAGGGGAGCCCCGCGGGGCTAAGCACGCGCACCCCGAGCCGAGTGACGTTCTTCGGCTCCCGGTGACATTTTTTGACACCTCCTTCGCCGACCAGGCCACTTCCCACCCGGGGCTCGGGTGCCCACGCGGCACCGGGGGGACTTGGGCAAGGGAAGGAAGGGGATTGTCATGGCAGCCGCTCACGTGGGCGTGCCGGAGGGACCCGGGGACGAGGCCCTCATCGCACGCATCCGGGAAGGCGATCGCTCCGCCTTCGATCGCTTGTACGCGCTCTACTTTCCGCGCGTCTTCCGCTTCGTCGATCGCCGCCTCGGCAACCGCGCCGACGTCGAGGAGACGGTGCAGGAGGTCTTCTTCAACTTGTTCGCGTCGCTGGCGAGCTACCGCGGCGACGCGCCGTTCGCCGCGTGGGTCTTCGGCGTGACGCGGCGGACGCTGGCCTCGCGCTTCAAGCGCCGGCGCCACGAGATGGTGCCGCTCGGCGACGACGAGCCCGACGGCGTCGACTCGCTGGCGGATTCGGTGCAGCGAGAGCCGGACCCCCACGCCATGTACGAGTTCAACGAGCGGCTGGCCCGCATGCAATCGGCCGTGGCGCGCGACCTCTCGCCCGAGCAGTGGCAGCTCTTCCAGCTCCACCACCTCGAGAACCGCTCGATCCAGGACATCGCGCGGGAGACCCACAAGAGCGAGGACGCGGTGAAGTCGCACTTGTACCGGGCGCGGAGGCTGCTGCTCGCGCGCTAGGCTGTCCGCGTGCGCCTCTCCGATCGCTTCCGCCTCGAGTCCGACGAGCCGCTCGCCGCGCTGTTCCGCGCGGTGGCGCCGCCGCCGGGCCTCGGCTCCCTGCGCGCTCTCCGCTTCGAGTACACGAGCCGCGGCGACCGGGTGACGGGCCGCCTGCTGCTGCCCCCGGAGCCGGCCGGTCCGCGCCCCCTCGCGCTGGTGGGCCACGGCGCCGGCGGCGCCAAGGATGCCGCCTACGTCGACGCCGCCGTCGGCCCCTGGGTGCGCGGCGGCGCGGCCGTGGCCTCGATCGACTTCCCGCTCCATGGCGAGCGCGCCAGCGCCAAGCTCTCGGAGCGGCTGCTCCAGAGCCTCGCCCCCGGCGCCGACCGCAGCCACGAGCCGCTCTGGCTCGAGTTCGCGGGCCAGGCGGTGCTCGACCTCGAGCGCGCGCTCGACGCCCTGGCCCTGCATCCCGAGGTCGACGTGGAGCGCACCGTGTACGCCGGCTTCAGCCTCGGCACGCTGCTGGGCTCGCTGTTCTGCGCCGGCGAGCCGCGCGTGCGGGCGGCCGCGCTCGCCATCGGCGGCGGCGGCCTCGGCCCCGAGGCGGCGGACCCGGCGCGGCACATCGCGCGCTTCGCGCCACGACCGCTGCTCTTCGTCAACGCCACCCGCGACGAGCGCATCCCCCGCGACGCGGCGGAGCGGCTGCACGCCGCGGCGGCCGAGCCGAAGCAGGTGCTCTGGTTCGAGTGCGGTCACGCCGACCTGCCCGGCCGCGCCCTCAAGGCGATGTGGCAGTTCCTGCAGCCGCACCTGGGCGTGTAGGGACGCCGGGCCGCGCGGGCGGCGCGCTGCGCAGCGCCAGCAGCGTGCCGGCCACCACCAGCACCGGCAGCGCCAGCAGATTGAGGCCCGGCACCGCGCAGAGCAGCAGCGCCGCGGCGCCGAAGCCGAGCGACGCGCCGAGGTGTCGGCGCAGCCAGCGGCGCTTCTCGGCGAAGCGGATGCCGCGGCGGTCGAGGGTGTAGCCGGTGTAGTCGAGGGCCAGGAACAGCATCGAGACCGCCGCGAGCGCGGGCGCGGCGAGCAGCTGGCCGCCCGGCAGCAGGCCGAGGGCCGCGAGCGGCAGCGCGAGGGCGAGGAAGAAACCGAGCCGGCGCAGCTCGTCGGCCATGGCGCGCCGGCCCTGGCGCAACGCTCCGCGCAGACCCGGCTCCGCGGCCTCCTCGACGCTTCCGCACACCACTTCCTCGACGCGCCTCGAGAGCGCATCGTGGAACGGCGAAGCGAAGAGGCTGGCCAGCACGAAGGCCGCCGCGATCGCCAGCGCGGCCGCCAGCAGGAACAGCAGCTTGCCGAGCACGAAGAACAGCGCGACGAGAGGCCCGACCCAGAGCCAGGCGTACCAGACCTCGGCGCGCAGCGTGGGGAAGAGCCCCGTCGCGAACGCGTCGATCTCGCCCGCGAAGGCCACGATGCCCGCGAGCGCCCCGAGCACGGCGGCGACCGAGAGCAGCAGCGGCACCGCAGCGAGGGGCCACAGCCGCCGCTCGCGGATCAGCAGGCGGAGCGCCGCCAGCGGCAGCCCGAAGCTGCGGACGGCGGCGGCCAGCTCGACGTGCGGCGCGCCCCCGCCGCTCAAACCGGCCTCTGCGGCGCTTCTATGCTACCGGTCCGCGCTCTCGCGGCGCGCGCTCCGGCTGCACGCCGCACCCGATGGGGGAACACCATGTCGAAGCCCACCTCCCGCGCCCTGCAGGCGCTCGTCACCGGAGCGGCGCTCGCCCTCCTCGCCGCCGTCACACCGGCGTGCGACGCGGGCGCCCCGAAGACCCCGGCGACCGCGGAGGAATCGAAGCCCGCCGCCCGGATCGGCGAGCGCACGATCACCATCGCCGAGCTCGACGCGCACATCAAGGACTCGCTGTTCGAGCAGGCGAGCGAGGGCGGCGACGCCGCCAAGCTCTACGAGCTGCGCAGCGAGGCCGTCGAGGAGATGATCCACGACGCGTTGGTCGAGGCGGAGGCGAAGCTCCGCGGCACGAACAGCGAGGCGCTGCTCGAGTCGGAGGCGGCCAAGGCGAAGCCCGTCGAGCAGGCGGACGTGCAGGCCTTCTACGACCAGATCAAGGCGCGCCTCGGTGACACCAAGCTGGAGGCGGTGGCGGACCAGATCCGCATGCGCCTCGAGCAGCAGCGCCGCGCCGAGGCCCAGCAGGCGTTCATCCAGGGGCTCCGCGAAAAGGCCAGCGTCCACGTCGACATCGAGCCGCCGCGCATCGCGGTGGCCAGCGAGGGGCCGAGCCGCGGGCCGGCGAGCGCGCCGGTGACGATCGTCGAGTTCAGCGACTACCAGTGCCCGTTCTGCAAGCGCGCCGAGCCGACGATCGACCAGCTGCTGAAGCGCTACCCCGAGCAGGTGCGCATCGTCTACCGGCACTTCCCGCTGGACGGCCACGCCGACGCCCGCCCGGCCGCCGAGGCGGCGGCCTGCGCCGAGGATCAGGGCAAGTTCTGGGAGTACCACGCGCTGCTGTTCCAGAGCTCGCCGAAGCTCGCCAAGGAGAACCTGCGGGAGCTGGCGGGCAAGGCGGCGCTGGACGTTGCCGCCTTCGACGCCTGCGTCGCCGAGGGTCGCCACCAGGCCAAGGTCCAGTCGGACCTCGAGGCCGGCCGCGAAGCCGGCGTCTCCGGCACCCCCGCCTTCTTCGTCAACGGCATCCCGCTCTCGGGCGCCCGCTCCCTCCAGGAGTTCGTGAAGCTCGTCGACGCCGAGCTCGCCAAGGGCAAGCCGGCGACGGCGTCCAACTAGCCGACGAAGTGCGGCCGGGGGCCGGCGCGGCCTCCGGGTCCGGGCTCCGCTGGCGCTAGCGGCCCGCGTCCATGCGCGCGACCAGCCGGTCCCGCTCGCGCTCCATCACCGCGCGGTCGTGCGCCTCGAGGTTGAGGCGCAGCACGGGCTCGGTGTTCGAGGGGCGCAGGTTGAACCACCAGTCGGGGTACTCGGCCAGCAGGCCGTCGAGGTGGGAGATGCGCGCCTTGCCGCGGTGCTCGGCCTCGATCGCCGCCAGCAGCGCATGCGGGTCGGCGACGCGGCGGCTGATCTCGCCGCTCGCCGCGTAGCGGCGCAGCGGGGCGATCAGCTCCGAGAGCGGGCGGCCCTCGCGGCCCAGCACGTCGAGCAGCGCCAGCAAGGCGGCCGTGCCGTCGTCCGCGACCAGCGTGTCCGAGAAGCGGAAGTAGAAGTGTCCCGACAGCTCGCCCGCGAAGATCGCGCCCGTCTCGCGCATCTGCGCCTTCACGAAGGAGTGCCCCACCCGACACATCTCGGGGACGCCCCCCGCCGCCTCGATCTCCTCGGGCGTCACGCGGCTCGAGCGCAGGTCGTAGAGCACCTTGCCGCCGGGCTTGCGCCGCAGCGCCGAGCGCGCGAGCAGCGCGGTGACGAGGTCCGCGGAGATCAGCTCGGCGCGCTCGTCGACGAAGATGGCGCGGTCGCCGTCGCCGTCGAAGGCCGCGCCGAAATCGGCGCCGCTGCGCCGCACCTCGCGGCGCAGGTCCTCGAGATTCTCGGCATGCAGCGGATCGGCGGGATGGTTCGGAAAGCGCCCGTCGGGCTCGAAGTAGAGCCGCTCCGTGCGCAGCGGGAGCTTCGCGAGCAGCGGCTCGAGCCCGACGCCGGCCATGCCGTTGCCGCAATCGAGCACCGCGTGGAGCGCCGGGCGCTCTTCGCTCATCGAGAGGAGCTGGTCGACGTAGGCCGCCGTCACGTCGGCATCCGTCGCGCTGCCGCTGCGTCCGCTCGGAGGCGCGTCCTCGCCGGCCAGGCGCTCGATCTCGCGCAGGCCGCTCGCCTCCCCGACCGGCACCGCGTGCGGCCCGCACACCTTGAAGCCGTTGTACTCGGCCGGGTTGTGGGAAGCGGTCACCATCACCCCGCCCCCGAGCTTCAGGTGGTCGACGCCGAAGTAGAGCATGGGCGTCGCGACCAGGCCGAGGTCGACCACGTCGGAGCCCGCCTCGGTGAGGCCGGTCACCAGGGCGTCCCGCAGGGCGGGCGAATGGGTGCGGGCGTCTCGCCCGACCGCGATGGGCGCACCCAGGAAGAAGCGCGAGACGGCGCGCCCGATGCGCCGCGCGTCCTGGGGGCCGAGCTGGGAGGGCACCAGCCCCCGGATGTCGTAGGCCTTGAAGAGGGTCATGGCGACGGAAGATAACGACGATGAGAGGCACAGCTTGACCCGGTCCCCTGCGGGGGGCACCTTCACCCCTCAGCGCAGGAGACACACGCCATGTTCGGCATCGGCATCAATGAGCTACTCGTCATCCTTGCGATCTGCGTCCTGATCTTCGGTGCGCGCAGACTGCCGGAGATCGGCTCGGGGCTCGGCCGGGCCATCAAGAACTTCAAGGCCGGCGTCTCGGGGCAGGACGAGATCGACGTCACGCCCGACAAGAAGAAGGTGAGCGAGGGCGAGCGCCCCTAGCCTAGGGCGCCGCGGGCTCGTCCAGGGTCGGATGTCGGGGGGGCGCGGCGCCCTCCGGCGGCTCCTCCTCGGCGCTCGCCGTCGGGTCAGGGCCCTGCAGATCGGGCTCCGCCTGGGCCGGCCGCTCCGGCGGCGCTGCGGCCTCGATGCGGAATGCGGCGGCATCGGGGGGCAGCTCCGAGAGCACGGCCGCCACCGAGACGCTCTCTTGCGGCGCGAAGCTCCGCTCCGCCAGCACGCCCGCGGAGCGCTCTTGCTCCGCGGCCAGGGCAGCGGGATCGACTTCGCGGAGATCCTGGGCCGACCGCGCCACGCCGAGCCAGCCCGGGGGCGCGTCGAGCGTCTGCCCCCGCGAGTCGGTCACCTGGACGCGGGGCGCGCCGCCGGCCTGCACCGGCGCGGAGCCGGCGTTGCGCAGCTCGCCCGTCACCACCACGAGCGGCCCGGCGAAGAGGTTCTCCACGTGACGCACGCGCACGTCGCTCAGCTCGAGGGGGCCGATGCGCACGGGCGGGAACGGAGCCAGGGCCGCGGGCGGCGGGGTGAGCGCGCCGTGCAGGCCGAAGGCGAAGAGCGCCAGCGCGAGCAGCCAGCCGGCGGCGCCCGCGAACGACCCTGTGAAGCTCTCGGCTCGCGAACGAGCCTCCGGCGAGTGGCGCCGCGGCGCGGGAGCTTCCTCGAGCCGCGCCGCGGCGGCCTCCTTCTTCACGGCCGCCTTCTTCGCCTTCGCTCCGACCTTTGCCGGAGCCGGCGCCGGCGGCGCTGCGGCGGCGCGCGGCGCGTCGACGCCGAAGTCCCAGCTCTCGGGGCTCCCGAGATCCTCGAAGGTGACCTCCTGCTCCGGCTCGATGGGGGGTGGCGCCGCCTTCTTGCCGGGCGCCTTGCTCTTCTTCCCCTCGTCCGCGTCCGCGGCCTGCGGAGCGGCCGCCCGGCTCGGTTCGCCTTCGGGCCCGGGGTCGGACAGGCCGTCGAGCTCGAAGAAGCTGTCCACCGACTCGGACTCGGTCGGCTCCGAATCGGTGATCTCCGCCGGCGGCGGCGTGCGGTCGTCGAAGTCCTCGGAGGGGCTCGCGGCCTTCCCGCCGCCGGGCGGGTCGATGTTGAACTGCCAGTCGTCCTCGGGCTCGTTGCCGGCGACGGGAGGCAGGTCGACGCTGACGCCCGGCTTCGCCTTCGCAGGGCGCCCGCGCACCGCGGCCTGCTCCGCGAGCCCGTGGATGGTGTCGTCGTGGCTGCCGGGGCGCGCGACGAAGAAGGCGTGCTTGCACTTCGAGCAGCGCACGCGCACGCCCTTCTCGGGAATGCGCGCCTCGTCGAGCTGGAACCGCGTCCGGCACTTCTGGCAGGAGACGACCACGCCCAGGGCTCCTCCGTACGCTAGCTTCCGCCCGAACTCCGCCCGTCATCGGGCGTTTCGGACGCGCTGGAAATCCCCTTGAGGGCGCGGGCAGGGCGCGGCTCTCACGCTCCAGGGCCTGGGTCCGAGGCCCGGGGTCGAGGCGCCTCACCCGCGGGGAGCTCGCCGTGTCTGCCGCCGCGCCCTCCCAGCCGCCGAGCGACCTGCTGGCGCCCCTCCTGGAGCGCCGGCTCATCATCGTCACGGGCAAGGGCGGCACCGGGAAGACGAGCGTCGTCGCCGCCCTCGGCCTTGCGGGCGCGCGAGCCGGCAAACGCGTGCTGCTCGCAGAGACCGGTCGCGACGAGAACCTGCCGCGCCTGCTCGCGCGCGACGCCCGCCCGGCGGGCTACGAGGGCCGGGCCTACCGGGCCGGCCTGCGCTCGATGCGCGTCGACCCCTACGAGGCGCTGGGCGAGTACCTGAGTCTCCAGCTCGGCGTGGCGCCGCTCGTGCGCCTGGTGCTCGGCAACCGCGGCTTTCGCCAGCTGATGGACGCCGCGCCCGGCTGGCGCGAGCTGATCACCCTGGGAAAGGTCTGGCACCTGGAGCAGCAGGTCGCGCCCGGGGGCGGCCCGCTCTTCGACCTGCTGGTGATCGACGCGCCCGCGACGGGCCACGGCCTCACCTTCCTCGACGTGCCGCGCGTGGTGCAGGCGGCGGTGCGCGCCGGCCCGCTGAGCCGCCACGCGGCGGCCGTCGAGGCGATGCTCCGGGATCCGCAGGCGACGCTGCTGCTCCCGGTCGCGCTTCCCGAGGAGCTTCCCGCGCGCGAGACCGCCGAGCTGGTCGACCGCGTGCGCGGAGGGATCGGCATCCGCATCGACCGGATCGTGGTGAACGCGGTGCCGGCGCCGCCCTTCCCGGCTGCGGTTCCGGATCTCGACGCGCGCCTGGCGGCGCTGCCGCCCGGGCTCGCGCTGCCGGGCGCCCCCTCGCCGGCCGCGCTGACGCGCTGCGCGGCGCACCTGCGCTCTCGCTACGAGCTGGCGCAGGAGTACGTCGGCAAGCTCGGCGAGTGGACGCAGCTTCCGCTCGTGACGCTGCCCTGGCTGCCCGAGGGCGTGCGCGGCGAGTCCGAGCTCGAGATCCTCGCGCGCGCGCTGGCGCCCGAGGTCGCGTCGTGAGCCCGCGCCGCGAGGCGGCGACGCCCGCCGCGATCCTCGCCGGTCGCCGCATCGTGATCTGCCTGGGCTGCGGCGGCGTCGGCAAGACCACGGTCTCGGCGGCCCTGGCGCTGCTCGGCGCGCGCCTCGGCCGGCGCGTGCTGGTGCTCACCATCGACCCCGCGCGCCGGCTCGCCGACGCACTCGGGCTCGAGCAGATGGGGCACGAGCCGCGCCGCATCGCGCCGGACCTGCTGGCGCGCCTCGGCGTGCCTCCCGAGGGCGAGCTGTCCGCGGCGATGCTCGACATGAAGAGCACCTTCGACGAGCTGGTGGCGCGCTTCGCGCGCAGCGACGCCGAGCGCGAGCGCATCCTCGCGAACCCCATCTACCAGCACGTCTCCGACGCCCTCGCCGGGAGCGCGGAGTACTCCGCGATGGAGAAGGTCTACCAGCTGTCGGAGTCGAAGGACCTCGACCTCGTGGTCCTCGACACGCCGCCCGCGCAGCACGCCCTCGACTTCCTGGAGGCGCCCGAGCGGCTGCTCGGCTTCCTCGAGAGCCCGCTGGTGCGGCTGATGCTGCACCCCGCCTTCGCCGCCGGGCGCACCGGCTTCCGGCTCTTCCAGCGCGGCGCCGCGCGCGTGCTGAAGCTGATGGAGCGCGTATCGGGCCTGGCGTTCCTCGAGGACGTGTCGGAGTTCCTGCTGGCCTTCGAGGGCATGTCGGAGGGCTTCCGCGAGCGGGCGCGCACCGTCGAGCGCACCCTGTTCGGCCCGCAGACGGCCTTCGTGCTGGCCGCGGGCCCGGGGCCCGAGGCGGCCGCGCAGGGCGCCGCGCTGCTCGAGCGGCTCGCCGCCTCGCGCGTCTCCCTGGCGGGGCTGGTGGTCAACCGCATGCGGCTCTGGCCCGGCGAAGGCGCCGCGCCGGCCGCGATCTCCGCCGACGCCGCGGGCCTGCTCGCCGCGGCGCTCGGCGAGGCACACGGCGCGGTGTTTCCGGCGCGCGCGGCGGCGGAGGCGGCGCTCGAACTCGCGCGTGGCTACGCTTCGCTCGTCCAGCGCGACGCCCGCGCCGTCGAGCCGCTCGCCGGCCGCGTGAGGGAGCGCGGAGGGTTCGTGACCCGCATCCCCGAGTTCGACCGCGACGTCCACGATCTCGACGGCCTCGCCGCCATCGCCGATCGGCTGGGCGAGCTCGGCTGAGGTGGCGGAGCCCTCGGAGACGGGCGGCCGGCGGCCCCCGCGCGCGGTCGGCGAGGCCCTCGCCCGCGCGCGCAACCACGCCCGGCTCGCGGCCGCCGAGGCGCTGGCGGCAGTGCGCGCACTGCTCGACGCGGCCAGCCTCGCCGCGGCGGGCGCGCCCAGCGACGAGCTGCGCGGCCTCGCCGCGCTGTCGCGGCGCCTCGACGCCCTGGACGCGGGTCTCCGCGAAGGGTCCGCGGGCGCCGATTCGCTGATCGCGGCCCTCGCCGGGGCGCTCGACGCCGAGATCTCGCGCTGGGAGCAGCGCAGTGCGGAAGATCCCGACGCACGCGCGGTGCTGCGCGCCTTCCTGGGACTGCGCGAGCTGCTCTGGGAGCTCGGCGTGCGGACGCGCGCGCGCGAGGGCGCGGCCGACGAGGAGCCTGCGCCCGAGGCGCGCCCGCCCGCGCGCTCGGCGGGCGCCGGGCCGACGCGCGGCGCGGGGCGCGTCCAGCGGGTTCGCGTCGAGGGGTGACGGCCCGGTTCCGGGTTGCTAGGGTCCGGCGGCTTTTTCCCGCGCTGCCTGCGGGGAACGCGCGCCGCGAGGGAGAGCTCCGGCGACCTCGAGTGTGCGCATGGCCGTCCTGATCAAGCGTTACGCCAACCGCAAGCTCTACAACACCCAGTCGAGCCGCTACATCACCTTGAAGGGCATCGCCGACCTGCTCGAGGCCGGCGAGGACGTGCGCGTCATCGACAACGAGAGCGGCGAGGACATCACCTCGATCACGCTCTCGCAGATCCTCGTCGACACCGAGCGCGCCAATCGCGCGGTGCCGGGCAACCTGCTCTCGGGCCTGTTCCAACGCGGCGGCGACGCGCTCTACGAGGCTCTCTCGCGCGGCGTCGACGACGCCAGCGAGCGCCTCGAGGACTTCCAGCGCACCATGCGCCGGCTGCTGCGCGTGCGGCACGACGGCGAGGAGGGCGAGGAAGGCACGGGCGAGCCGGGCTCGGAGGCCGGCGCCGCGCGCCATCGGGACTGGATCGCCTTCTCCCCGCCGGATCTCGACCAGCTCGTGCAGCGCGCCATCGAGCGCGTGCTGAAGATGCTCGACCTCCCGACCCGCGCCGACATCGACGCGCTGAACGCGCGCCT
>Ga0105107_10000061_pt1 | contig 55859 bp, 67 predicted proteins | sample PPLLaktember2015_6_FD_79335 | JGI IMG/M metagenome (GOLD analysis project Ga0105107, IMG submission 79335) | Freshwater sediment microbial communities from Prairie Pothole Lake near Jamestown, North Dakota, USA - PPLs Lake P8 Core (1) Depth... | ecosystem: Environmental > Aquatic > Freshwater >...
CCGCCGATCAGCAGCCTGTTCCACGTCGGCGTGATGACGATCTCATTCAGGCAGACGTGCGGCGGCATCTCCGCGACGAAGCGGATCGTGCGCCCCAGATCGTCGGCCTTCAGCATCCGGTCCAGGTCCTCCTGCGAAGGCGGTACCGGGCGGGTCTTGAGGATCGGCGTCGCCACTTCGCCCGGGTAGATCACGCAGCCGCGGATGCCGTTCATGCCCTCCTCCAGATTGAGGTGGTGCGTGATGGTCGCCATCGCGTGCTTGCTCGCGCCGTAGGCCGCGCCGCCGAGGTAGCCGACCCAGCGGCCGAGCCATGACGCAATATTGATGACGAGTCCGCCCTTTTGCGCACGCATCGTGGGGAGCACCGCCGTCATGCAATAGAGCGCGCCGTTCAGGTTGATGCCGATCACCTTGTCCCAGTCTTCCGGCACGAGGTCCTTGTAGTAGCGCTTAGGCACGTTCAGCCCCGCGCTGTTCACCAGGATGTCGCAGCGGCCATGACGATCGAGCAGCTCTTTCGCCGCGTGCGCGACCTGCTTCTTGTCGGCGACGTCGAGGGGGAGCTTCTCGACCTCGCCCCCGGCCTCCGTCACCAGACGGCGCGTCTCCTCGAGCATCTCGGCGCGCCGGCCCGATACCACGACGCGCGCGCCGGCCTTCGCCAGCTCGACCGCGCCCGCCTGCCCGATGCCGCTGCCCGCGCCGGTGAGCCAGGCGACCTTGCCGCTGAGCATTGCCATGCCTCTTCCCTCCTCGATCCACTCGCACTGGGCGCACATGCTGCCCCGCGCGGCGTCCTGAGGCAAGCGTCCGTTTATACTGCGCCGCGCTGTCACGGCCGCTCCGCCAGATGATCACGGTGATCTACGCCCTTCATAGCGCTACCACGAGCACTAGGCTGGCTTCGTTGGGAACACTCGAACACTGGTGGCTGTCACCGCTACGGCGGCCCCGCGTCGCGCACAAGGACCGTGACGGCATCGATGGCGCCCGAACTGGGGCAGGCTCGCCCCTGTTGACGCGCAATCGCCCGGCGCAGCCCCGCGCTGCCTGGCCAGCAACCATGACACCTGACTAGATTCAACGACAAATGTCGAACGTCGAAGCCAGTAATCGTCTCGACCGGCCGGTCGATAGCACATATGACCACCGCCTCGGGCGTGAGCGCGCCGAGATCATGCTCGTCGAGTACGGCAGTTATGCCTGCCCGCACTGCCGCGCCGCCAACGAGCGCATCGCCGAAGTGCGCACGCAGCTGGGCGATCGCCTCGGTTACGTTTTTCGGCAACGACCGATTCTGGGCAACGACCTTGCACGGCGTGCGGCCGAGCTGGCGGAATCCGCCCCGGACGAGGCGAGCTTCTGGGCTGCGCATATCGAGCTGATGACGCGTTCCGAAACGCTGACCGAGGACGATTTGCGCGCGGTCGGAGAGCGTCTGCAATCCGCCCGCAGGAGCGCGGACGAACTCGACGAAATCGCCCGCCGCGCGCAGATGCGCGTCGACGCCGACGTGGCCAGCGCGCAGGCGAGCGGCGTCAGGTTCACGCCGACGTTCTTCGCCAACGGCCGCCGCTACGACGGACCGTGGGACGAGAACTCGTTTGCCGACGCATTGCTCGGCACTCTCGGCCATCGCGTGCGCTCGGCCGCGCTCGACTTTGCGAGCTGGGCGCCATCCACCGGCGTGCTGCTGCTGTTGTCGACACTGGCGGCAATCGTCCTTGCCAATCTGCCAGTCGCTGACACGTTCGAGGCGCTCTGGCAGGTGCCGTTCGCATTGTCTGCAGGCGGGGTCGTTTTCCAGATGCCGTTGCGCGGATGGATCAACGAAGCCTTGCTGACGGTGTTCTTTCTGGTCGTGGGCCTCGAGATCAAGCGCGAGTTCACCGTCGGCAGCCTGGCCGGACTTCGCTCGGCCTCGCTGCCGATCGCTGCAGCAATCGGCGGAATGGTCGTGCCGGCGGCGCTGTACAGCCTGCTGGTGCCAGCCGGTCCATGGTCGGCCGGATGGGGCGTGCCGATGGCGACTGACACGGCGTTCGCGATTGCACTGATCGCGATGCTGGGCCGGCGCGTGCCGGTCGAATTGCGCGTGTTCCTGACCGCCGCCGCCATCGTCGACGACATCGGCGCGATCGTCGTCGTTGCGCTGTTCTACACGACCGAGTTGAATGTCGTGTACTTCGGCGCCGTCGCGCTCGCCGTGGTGCTGCTGGTGCTGCTGAATCGCTCGGGCGTGTATCGCCTGACGCCCTATCTGCTGCTTGGCGTCGCGCTGTGGACGTGTGTGCATGCGAGCGGATTGCATGCGACGCTGGCCGGCGTCGCGCTGGCGTTTCTGATCCCGACGCGGCCGCCGCCCAACCTGCGCGGACTGATGGCGCAAGCGGATGCGATCCTGTCGACCGAAGCGCGGCATGGGGGCGAGGTCCTGCGCAAGGGACCCTCGCCGATGGCCCTGCGCGCGCTCGACAACATCCACGATCGGCTCGAATCGCCGGCCGATCGTCTGCTTCGCCGCGTCGCCCCGCGCTCGAGCTATGTCGTGCTGCCGCTGTTTGCGCTGGCCAACGCCGGCGTCAACATGGCCGGCGACATTCTCGGCGTACACCAGTCGTTGGCGATGGCGATCGTCGTCGGTCTGGTGCTGGGCAAGCCTCTCGGTTTCGTGCTTGCCTCCGCGCTTGCGGTCGGACTAGGCTTCGCGGTCAAGCCCCCGGCCTACACCTGGCTGCAGCTTGTTGGCGCCGGCGCGCTCGCCGGCATCGGCTTCACAATGTCACTGTTCATCGCCGGCCAGGCATTCGCCGCAGAGGCCGACTTCGCCGCAGCGAAGATCGCCGTGTTCGCCGCTTCGATCCTGTCCTCGATCATCGGCGTGGCCATCCTCTGGCGCGCGGCCGCGATCGACCGGCCGTAGGGCGTCAGCGCCCCCGTCGGCTCGGGATGCCGTGGTGCTTCGCCCAACTGCTTGATCTGATGAGTGGGCCCGCCTGGATGAGCTGGCTCGACCCCATCGTCGTGCACGGGGCCCTGACCGCCGGCGGGGCCCCACCGCCTCAGCGCTTCTGGAACTGGACCGAGCCGAACATCACCTCGCGCTGCTCGGGCGTGAGCGGCGTGGTGCGTCGCCGCTCGGCCAGAACCTGCAGGCCGCGCTGCACCGCGGGGCGGGCGTTGATCTTGTCGAACCAGCGCCGGACGTTCGGGTACTCGTCCAAATTCACGCCCTGCCGCTCGTAGGAACGGAGCCAGGGCATGATCGCCATGTCGGCGACCGTGTACTCGCCGCATGCGACGTACGGGCTTTCCGCGAGCCGCTTGTCGAGCACGCCGTAGAGGCGGTTCGCCTCCTTGCGGTAGCGGTTCATCGCGTACTCGATCTTCTCGACGGCATAGCCGAGGAAATGGTGCGCCTGGCCGAGCATCGGGCCGATGTGCCCCATCTGGAACATCGTCCACTGCATCACCGCCCAGCGCAGGCGGATGTCCTCCGGCAGGAACTTGCCGGTCTTCGACGCGAGGTAGAACAGGATCGCGCCGGATTCGAACATCGACATCGGTTTGCCGCCCGGCCCGTCGGAATCCACGATCGCCGGGATCTTGTTGTTCGGGCTGATCTTGAGGAACTCGGGCTTGAACTGGTCGCCGGACTGGATGTCGACCGCATGCACCGTGTAGGGCAGGCCGGTCTCCTCCAGCATGATGTGGACTTTGTGGCCGTTCGGCGTCGGCCAGGTGTAGACATCGATCAAGGGCGCGCTCCTTTGCGGGATGAAACGGCGGAGCGCGCATTATAGGTGCGGGTCAACGCCCGCACCGCGGAACGCAGGAGGAGATTGCCCCCTGTAGGAAAGGGGGCGGTGCTACGCGGCCCCGCTCACGCGGGGCCGAGCGCTACTTCTTCGCGGTGCGCGTCTCGCTGCCCGCGACCGGCAGCGTCGGCTTCCACTCCGTGGGCTCGGTGCTGCGAATGCGGAAGCGCCCGTCGTGGCGGAAGAGCCACGTCTCGAGGAAGCGCACCGACTGCTGGCCGCCGCGCACTGCTTCCGACGGCGCAGGGAAGCGTCCGACCTTGCGCACGCTCTCGAGCGCGGTCTTCTCGAGCTCCGTGTAGCCGTTCGAGCGCCACAGCTTGAGGTCGGTGAGGTTGCCCTCGTGGTCGATCGTCACGTCGAGGACGATGACGCCTTTCAGGATCACCGGCAGCGTGTCGGCGAGCCGGTCCTTGCCGCGCTCGCTGATGAGCTCGGCGAATTGCTTCTTGTAGACGTCGACGCTGGGCGCCGCCGAAACCTGGAAGGCGACACCGGGCCGCGGGCTCATCGTGGCCGCAGCGGCGGCGAGCGCCTCGGGCGCAGGCGCAGCCTCGTCCGCGTGCGCGAGCCAGCTCGAACCGGCAAAGAGGACCGCGCCGAGCGCGGCGGAGATCAGAACGTCGGAGCGGCGCATGGTGCCTCCGTTCGGTTGCACTTCAGGGAAGCGCAGGCTAACACCGCCGGCCCGGCAAGGCCTATGCCAACGTCATCGTTCGTGAAGGATTCCGCGGCCCTGTCGGGGGGCGGACAGGGTCAGACGAGCTGCACCAGCTGCTTGCCGAAATTCTCGCCCCGCAGCATGCCAATAAATGCACGCGGCGCGCTCTCGAGCCCCTTGGCGACCGACTCGCGGTACTTGATGCGTCCGGCCGCGATGTGCGCGGCGAGCTCGGCAAGCGCCTGCGGCCAGAGCTGCGGGCGATCGGAGACGATGAAGCCCTGCATGCGGATCCGGTTCACCAGGATGGAGCGGATGTTCCTGAGCCCGTACTGCTCGGTCGCGCTGTACTGCGAGATGAGCCCGCAGATCGTGATGCGCGAGAACGGCTTCATCAGCCGGAGCGCGGTGTCGAGCGTTTCGCCGCCCACGTTCTCGAAGCAGATGTCGATGCCGTCAGGGAGCGCGGCCTTCAGGTCCTCGTACAGCGCGCCCCGCTTGTAGTCGACGCAGGCGTCGAAGCCGAGCTCGTTTACCGCGTACTCGCACTTGGCGGTACCGCCGGCGATGCCCACCGCGCGGCAGCCCTTGATCTTTGCGAGCTGCCCGACGACGCTGCCCACCGCACCCGTCGCGGCCGAGACGAGCACGGTCTCGCCGGCCTTCGGCTGTGCGATGTCGAGGAGCCCCACCCACGCCGTGACGCCGGGCATGCCGAGCACGCCAAGCGAATAGGACAGCGGCGCGCGCTGCGGGTCGACCTTGCGCACGAGCGTGCCGTCGGAGAGGGCGTACTCCTGCCAGCCGAACGCGCCGGTTACGAACTCGCCGACCGCGTACTGCGGGTGCCGCGATGCGACGATCTCGCCGACGGCCCCGCCGGTCATGACCTCGCCGAGCTCCACGTACTTCGCGTAGCTCTTCGCCGCGTCCATCCGCCCGCGCATGTACGGGTCGAGCGACAGCCAGTGGTTGCGCACCAGGATCTGCCCGTCGGAAGGCTCGGGCACCGGCGTTTCGACGAGCTGGAAGTTCGCCTCGGTGGGGACCCCGCTGGGGCGACTGGCGAGCAGGACCTGGCGATTGGACGGCACGACCACGCGCCTCGTCGTTCGGATCGGGGGGCGCAGTGTAACAGCGCGCCGCCCACGGGCCGCGGCACGCGCACCGGGCTGCGGGGGTCCCGACGCGCGTGCCGCCTTGGGAAGGCGGTTACTGCAAGGCCGACGCGGCGGCGACCGGCTGCGGCTCGGCGAGGCTGCGGATCTGGAAGCGTCCGTCGGCGCGGAAGAGCCAGGTCTCCAGGTAGGTGATCGTCGGCGCGCCGCGATGAACGGCAGCCGACGGCGCGGGCAGCCGCCCGGCGCGACGCACGCTGTCTAGCGCGGTCGCCTCGAGGTCCTTGTAGCCATTCGAGCGGCGCACGGTCGTTTTCACGACCTTCCCGTCGCGATCGATGGTGAGGTCGAGCACGACCACCGACTTGAGGATCTCGGGCAGCTTTCCATCGAACGCTTCGGGACTCGCGGTGACGATGTGTCTCGCGGCCTGCTTCTTGTAGCCCTCGAGCGTGAGCGCCGGCGCGACGGACGCCGCGGGCGCCTGCGCCGCGGGCTGGCCGGCGTCCGGCGGCGGCGCGGACGTGAACGCGGCGCAGCCCGCCGTCAGCGCGACTGCAGCCAGCGCGGCCGCGCGAACCGATCGTTGGCAATTCATGTTCGGCCTCCCTGCAAAGCGGACGATGCGATGCAGCCTAGCATCGCCGCTGCGCGCCGCCGGATATGCCATCGTCATTACCGTGAAAGAGTGCCTGCGCAGCGCCCGCGCCCGTGTCGCCATTGGGCGACACTCCTGCACTCAGCGGCTCTGGGCCGTCCGGAATCCGACGAACGGGTCGCGCCGGTCGGGCGTATAGAAATTGCGATATGTCGGGCGCGCGAGCGCCGGCGCGGTGACCCAGCTCCCCGCACCGCGCAGCTCCGCGTGGCCTTTGAACCACGGCAGCGAGTAGTCCGCGTACGGATCGGCGCTGAACTCGGGGTAAGGCCCGAACTCCGTCGCGGTCCACTCCCAGCAGCGGCCGAGCGCGAACGATGCGTCCCCGCACGCGCGCATCCACTCGGCAGCGGTCGGGAGCCGGCGGCCGCGCCATGCCGCGAATGCCTCCGCCTCGTGGCGCGAGACGTGGATCACCGGCTCCCGCTCCGGCGCGAGCCAGCGGTCGAAGCGGCGGAGCTGCCAGCCGCGCCGGTCGCGCCGCCAGTAAACGGGATGCTTCGCCCCGGTCGCCGCAAGCCATTCGCGCCCAGCCTGCGACCACAGCTCGGCACGGCCGTAGCCGCCCGCATCGACAAACTCCGCGAACTCGCGGTTGGTCACCGGCCGCCGGTCGATGTCGAACGCGCCGTGGGGCGCCGCATGCGCCCACTTCTCGTTGTCGAACACGAAGCCGGCGTTGCGCGCCGAGCCGAGCGTCACGAGCCCCGCGCCGAAAGCGAGCAGGCCGCCGTCGCCGAGCGCGGGCAGCTCCGGGATGGACGGCGGCACGAGCGCGCGCTGCTGCCACATCATCCACCACGCCTCGATGTGCATGCGCTCGTGATGGAGCGCGAGCTCGGCGTAATAGCAATCGTCCAGCGACGGCGCACCGCCCAGCTTTTCGGTCACCGCCGCGAGCACTTCGGCGCCGTAAGCGCGCGTCTCCTCGATCGGCGGCAGCGGCGCGCGCCACCGCGCGGGATGCGGGATGCGCGACGAGTCGTAGAGCCAGTCCGCCCAGCGCATGCGCGCCTCGCGCAGCGGCGCGAGCAACGGCGACGCGCGCCAGTCGACGCCCGCCTTCAGGCGCAGGCACCAGTGCTCCTGGAACCAGACGATGTGGCCGTACTCCCAGAGCGGCGGGTTCAGTATCGGCGCGTACGGCCCCATCCACTCGTCCGCGCGCAGGCGCGACGCGAGGGCGTCGAGATCGCGGCGCGTTGCCGCGAGCTGGGCCGCAAGGTCTGATGGGTCGAGGAGACTCGCCGGAAGCGTCATCAGCTGGCGGGTGTGAACACGAGGAAGTACTGGTCCGGCAGGAAGTCGTGCTCCGCCGCGAGTGCATAGCCCGCGCGGGCGAGCTCCTGCTTTACCATGTCGGGAGCGATCCGTGCCGAGCGCGGCGGACCGCTCGGGGCATCGAGCCGGAAATCGACGATCGCCAGCCGCCCGCCCGGTCGCAAAGCGGGCCGCAACGCAGTGAAGTATTCCGTGCGCGACGGAATGTGGTGGTACACGTCGACGAGCAGCGCGACGTCCACGGGCTCCGGGAGCTTCGGGCCGCCCTCCGCCGCCTGCACCGGCACAAGGTTCGCCAGCTCCTCGCGCTTCGCGCGCTCGCCGAGATAACGCACCATGTCCGGCGCCGAATCCACGGCGTACACGCGTCCGGCGGGCACTGCGCGAGCCAGGCGTGCGGCGAAGTAGCCGGTACCGGCGCCGATGTCCGCGACCTTCGCGTCAGGCGCCAGCCGCAGCGCGCGGATGACTTCTTCGGGCTTTTGCCAGGCGTCGCGCGCCGGGTCGTCGAATACGCGCGCCCACTTTTCAGCGTCGTCGAAACGGTGGTGATAGTGATCGCCGTGCTCCCCGCACGCGGCGAGCGCCGCACAGAGCGCGAGGGCCGCGAGCCGGATCGACGCTCGCGCACGCATGTCGGTGGCGGCCCTACGCCGCGACCGCGGCGAAGCGCTCGGTGTGCCAGTCGCTGTCGCCGAGCCAGAAATCGATCATCGTGAGCCGCTTGGCGTAGTGCGCCGCAGGCAGATCGAGCGTGACGCCCATCCCGCCGTGGAGCTGGGTCGCTTCCTTCGCGACCGCGCGGCCCGAGCGCCCGACCAGCGACTTCGCCGCCGACACCGCGCGCCGGCGCTCGCCCGCGTCGCCCGACTGCGCTTTCGCCGCCGCGAGGCAGGCGATCGACTTGACCTGCTCCGCATGCACCAGCATGTCCACGGCGCGATGCTGCAGCGCCTGGAAGCGTCCGATCGGCTGCCCGAACTGCTGGCGCGTCCGGAGGTAGTCGAGCGTCAGCGCATTCAACTGCTCCATCACGCCGACCGCTTCGGCGCACAACGCCGCCGCACCGAGGTCGACTGCGCGCTCGAGCGCCGCCAGGCCGCCGTCCACCGGCCCGAGGACCGCGTCGGCGCCGACGCGCACGCCATCCAGCACGAGATCGGCCGCGTGCAGGCCGTCGATCGTCCGGTAGTCCGTCAGCGTCACGCCCTTCGCGCCGCGCTCGACGAGGAACAGCGTGACGCCCTGCGCGTCACACTGTGCGCCGGCCGTGCGCGCCGATACGACGAGCGTGTCCGCCGTCGCGCCGTTGAGCACGACGGCTTTCGTACCGCTCAGAACAAGGCCCGCGCCGTCGCGACGGGCCGTGGTCGTCACGTCCTGCAGGTCGTAGCGCGACTGCGGCTCGCCATACGCCAGCGCGAGCTGGTGCTCGCCGGCGATTACCCCGGGCAGGAGCGCCTCGCGCTGCGCTGCGTTGCCCGCCATCGCAACGGCGCCGCCGCCGAGGACGACCGTCGCAAGGTACGGCTCGACGACGATGCCGCGGCCGAGCTCCTGCATGACCACCATCAGGTCGACGCCCGAGCCGCCGAGGCCGCCATCGGCCTCCGCGAACGGCACGCCGAGCAGGCCCATCGCCGCGAGCTGCGCCCACACCTCGGCGCTCCAGCCCTGCGGCGACGCCACGATCTTTTTCCTGGCCTCGAACGAGTACTCGTTCTGGACGAACTTCGCGACGGCGTCGCGGAACAGCTGCTGCTCTTCGCTGAGGGAGAAGTCCATTTCAGAGCCCTAACACTTGCTGGGCAATGATGTTCCGTTGAATCTCGACCCGATCGACCGCGCCGGCTGCTCCGCACCCGCGCCGGCGCTGACAATGCGTCATGCTCATAACCCGAGTACCTGCTGCGCGATGATATTGCGCTGAATCTCGTTGGAGCCGCCGTAGATCGACGCCTTCCGCCAGTTGAAGTAGCGCGCGGCGAGCGGCGCGGCGTACTCGGGGGCGAGCGGGGCCGCCGCCCCGCCCTCCTCGATCACCCGGCGCGAGAACGGCGCGGCGCCTGGCCCGAGCGCGTCCATCATCAGCTCGGTCAGCGACTGCTGCACCTCGGTGCCCTTGATCTTCAGGATCGACGCCTCGGGTCCGGGCTTGGTGCGGCTCGACAGCACGCGCAGCAGCGTCATCTCGAGCGCGAGGAGGTCGATCTCCACCTGCGCGAGCCGTTGTCGGAAGACCGGGTCGGCAGCAAGCGGTTTGCCGTCCTTGAGCTCGTGCGCGGCAATCTCCTTGAGCAGCGTCAGCTCGCGCTTCGACGCCCCGACGCCGGTGATCCCGGTGCGCTCGTGGCCGAGCAGATACTTCGCGTACGTCCAGCCCTTGCCTTCGCTCCCCACGAGGTTCTCGACCGGCACCTTCACGTCGTCGAAGAAGACCTCGTTGACTTCGTGCTCCTCGTCGTAGAGATAGAGCGGCCTCACCGTCACGCCGGGCGAGTGCATGTCGATCAGGAGAAAGCTGATGCCTTCCTGCTGCTTCACCGACGAGTCGGTGCGCACCAGGCAGAAGATCATGTCGGCGTATTGCGCAAGCGTGGTCCAAGCCTTCTGACCGTTCACGACGTAGCGGTCGCCCTGGCGCACGGCACGGGTCTTGAGCGACGCAAGGTCGGAGCCGGAGCCGGGCTCGGAGTAGCCCTGGCACCACCAGTCCTCCGACGACAGGATGCGTGGGAGATAGTGGCTTTTCTGCCACGGGCTGCCGAACTGCATGATCACCGGCGCCACCATGCTCAGGCCGAACGGGATGAGCCGCGGAGCGCCGGCGGCGGCGCATTCCTCGTCGAAGATGTGCTGCTGGACGGCGGTCCAGCCGGTGCCGCCGTACTCGACCGGCCAGTTCGCGGCGATCCAGCCCTTCTCGCCGAGGATCCTCTGCCAGCGGACGTAGTCGTCCTTGACCACGCGCCGATGGTTCAGGACCTTCGCGCTGATGTCGCGTGGGAGCTGCGCCCGCACGAATGCGCGCACCTCTGCGCGAAACGCCTGCTCTTCCGGGGTGTACTGGAGGTCCATCAGGGTGGCCTTGCTGCAGTAGATGCGATCTTACCGCGCGGCGGCACCCCTCGGCCAGCCGACGGCCATCCGGCCGCGAGCCGCGCGCCCAGATACGGTATAAACCTCCTCCAGACGGCGGCTTCCCCGGAAGATACGAAAATGCGCAACGACATCCGCAAGCGCGTGCTGGTCACCGGCGGCGCCGGGTTCCTCGGCTCCCACCTGTGCGAGCGGCTGCTCGCCGACGGTCACGACGTGCTCTGCGTCGACAACTTCTTCACCGGCGCGAAAGACAACGTCGCGCATCTGCTCGGCAATCCGCATTTCGAGGTGATGCGGCATGACGTGACCTTCCCTCTCTACGTCGAGGTCGACGAGATCTACAATTTCGCCTGCCCGGCCTCGCCGATCCACTACCAGCACGACCCGGTGCAGACCACCAAGACGAGCGTGCACGGCGCGATCAACATGCTCGGGCTCGCCAAGCGGCTGCGCGCGCGCATCCTGCAAGCCTCGACGAGTGAGGTGTACGGCGACCCCGAGGTGCACCCGCAGCGCGAGGCCTACTGGGGGCGCGTCAACCCGATTGGCCCGCGCGCGTGCTACGACGAGGGCAAGCGCTGCGCCGAGACGCTGTTCTTCGACTACTGGCGCCAGCACAGGCTCGCGATTAAGGTAGCGCGGATCTTCAACACCTACGGGCCGCGGATGCACCCGAACGACGGCCGGGTGGTCTCGAACTTCATCGTCCAGGCGCTCGGCGGCAAGCCGATCACGATCTACGGTGACGGCCGCCAGACCCGCTCCTTCTGCTACGTCGACGACCTCGTCGAGGGCATCGTGCGACTCATGGACACGCCCGAGGACTTCACCGGGCCGGTGAACCTCGGCAACCCCGCCGAGATGACGATCCGCGAGCTCGCCGAGAAGGTGATCGAGATGACCGGCTCGCGCTCGAAGATCGACAACCGCCCGCTGCCGCAGGACGATCCGATCCAGCGCCAGCCCGACATCGCGCTCGCGCGCGAGCAGCTGGGCGGCTGGGCGCCGCGCGTCGCGCTGGAGCCCGGATTGCGGAAGACGATCGACTACTTCGAAGCGCTGCTGCGTGGCCGCGCCCCGGCACACCGCGGCTGAACATTCAGCTCCGGGCGCCGCCGTGCGCTCACTCCACGATCGCGCGGATCATGTGGACCTTCACTCGGTCGCATCTCCTGGCAGCTGCTGTAGAGCAGGCGGTCGCCGCAGCCGGGCTACCGGACTGCGACCGCCTTGTGCTCGAGCCGCGAGATGAGGCGCACCACCGGCCACAGCAGCACCAAGTACATGAGCGCCGCAAGGACGATCGGCGTCGCGTTGTAGGTCAGCGCCTGCGCGTTGCGCGCGGCGTTGAGCAGCTCCGGGATCGCCACGACGCTCGCCAGCGTCGTGAGCTTCACCACTTCCAGCGTGTTGCTGATCAGGTCGGGAAGGACGTTGCGCGTCGCCTGCGGCACGATCACGTTGAACATCGTCTGTCCCCAAGAGAGGCCGGTCGATCGCGCCGCCTCCCACTGGCCGCGCGGCACGCTTTCGATCCCGGCACGGAAGATCTCACCGTAGTAGCTCGAGGTGTTGAGCAGGAACCCGATTGCGACCGCCACGATCGCCGGAATCTCGATGCCGACGAACGGGAAGCCGAAGTAGATGAACAGCAGCAACACGAGCGGCGGGAACGCGCGGAAGAAATCGACGTAGACGATCAGCAGGGCGTTCAGCCAGCGCATGCGCAGCGACCACAGCGCAGCCACGGCGAGTCCGCTCGCGAGCCCGAGCGGCACCACCATCAGCGACAGCAGCGCCGTCGTCCCGAGCCCCTTGAGCAGATAGACCCAGACCTTCGAGATGATCTCGGGGTTGAGGAACTGTTGGAAGACCTCGTTCATCGATTTCTAGCGCATCCTTGGCGCGCTCGCTACGTTCCCCTCTCCCGTCGCGGGAGAGGGGCTAGGGGAGAGGGGGCGTACGACCGGCATCATTGCTTCCAGGCGAAGCGTGTCTCCACCCACCGCCCGAACAGCACGAACGGGATGAAGAGCAGCAGGTAGGCGATCGCGCCGAGCGTCAGCGGCGTCGGGTTGCCCGCGAGGCTGGAGGCCGAATGCGCCGAGCCGAGGATCTCCGCCAGCGCGACCACCGACCCCAGCGCGGTGCCCTTGGTAATCGCGATCGTGCGGTTGGTGAGCGGCGGGATCGTGATCCGCACCGCCTGCGGCAGGATCACATTGACGAGGGTCTGCCAGGCGCTCATGCCGGTCGACCGCGACGCCTCGTACTGCCCTCTCGGGATCGAGACGATGCCGGCCCAGAAGATTTCCTCGGAGAAGGCGGCGAGCACGAGCGACAGCGACAGCCACGTCGCCGTAAACGCGCTCATCGGCAGGCCGGCGTACGGGAACGCGAAGAACAGGATGATGATCACCATCAGCGGCGGCAGCGCGCGCAGCGCGTCCGCGAAGAGGACGATGACCCAGTTGATCACGCGCATCTGGAACGAGCGCACCAGTGCGAGCGCCAGCCCAAGCGCGAGCCCGGTCGCGATCGTCGCGAGGCCGAGCTCGAGCGTGACGACGAACCCTTTCGCGATATCGGGCCAGTACTCCCGCGCGATTTCGGGGTTGAAGAACGTGAACGCGAGACGGTCGAGCTCCATGGCTCAGCGGTGACCTTGCATCGGCCGCGCGCCGCAGCCGGGCCTGCTACCGGGCGAACGCCGCGGGCGCGACGTTGACGCCGCGCACGCCGTGCCGCGCAATCGCCTGCGCGACCAGGCCCGCGGACTTTGCCTCTTCGACGAACGCGCTCAGGTACGCTGCGGCGGCCGCGCGCGCCTTCGGCGTGCCGATGCCCTGCTGAATCGCCGTGAACCGCCCGTCCAGGATCCGCGCGCCTGGGAGCGTCTCCACGTCCATGAGCAGCCGCGGCTTGAGCCCGGAAAGCACGTCGAGCTTCTGCGCCACGAAGAGCTCGTACGAGCCGTCGATGCCTTCCGCCCGCACGAGCTCGGCGTGCTTCAGGGTGCGGCTCAGGTAGAGGTCGTAGGCGGCCTTGTTCGCGACCGCGATGCGCACGCCCGGACAATCGACGTCGGCGATGGTGCGGATCGGCGACCCGGCCGGCACGAGGTAAGTTGCCTCAATCTCGAGGTAGGCCGCGGTAAACGCAATCACATCTGCGCGCGCCGGCTCGGCGGCTAGGAACGCGACGTCCCAGACGCCAGTCGTCACCGCGTGGGCCATCTTCCCGGCCTGGTCGAAGCGAACGAACTCGACCGGCACGCCGACCCGCCGGCCGAGCTCGCGTGCCAGATCCGGCGCGATTCCCTGGGGTTCCCCGCTTGCGGAATCCTTGAGAACGAGCAGGAAGTTGCCGTAGTTGAGTCCGACGCGCAGCTTCCCGGTCGGGGCCAGCTCCGCTCGCACTGCGGGGGTGATCGGGGAGGTCATCGCTCGCATCCTTCCGGTTTGTACACGCGCTCGGTCGACGCCGGGTACTTCGCGAGCTTTTCGACCGGCCGGATCGGCCGGCGCACGAGCTCGCCCCCGCAGTTCGGGCACTTGCCCTTCAGCACGCCCGCGGCGCACGACTTGCAGAACGTGCACTCGAAGGAACACATCATCGCGTCGCGCGCGTCGGGCGGGAGATCGCGATTGCAGCACTCGCAGTTCGGCTTCAGATTGAGCATGAGGTGGCCTCCCGTCAATGGTGCCCGCTGATCGTCGCCACGAAATCGCGCACCCGTTGCGACTCCGCAGCGCTGAAGATTGCCTCCGGTGCGCCCTGCTCCACGATCCGGCCGTGATCCATGAACACGACGCGGTCGGCCGCGGCGCGCGCGAAGGAGAGCTCGTGGCTCACGACGACCATCGTCATGCCCGACTCGCGCAGCTCGCGCATCACCTGCAGCACGCTGCCGACGAGCTCCGGGTCGAGCGCGCTGGTCGGCTCGTCGAAGAGCAGGATGTGCGGCTCGAGCGCGAGCGCGCGCGCGATCGCGACGCGCTGCTGCTGGCCGCCCGACAGCTCGCTCGGGTAGCTCTTCGCCTTCTCGGCGAGGCCGACCTGGTGCAGCGCGGCCATGCCGCGCTCCTCGGCCTCGGCACGAGTGCGTCCCTGCACCTTGCGCAGCGCGACGGTGACGTTCCCGAGCGCGTTCATGTGCGGGTAGAGGTTGAACGACTGGAAAACGAAGCCGATGCGCTGCCGCACGCGGTTGATGTCGACGCCCGGCGCGCAGATGTTCTCGCCCTCGATGCGCACCTCGCCGCCGGTCGGCTCCTCGAGCCGGTTGCAGCAGCGCAGCAGCGTCGACTTGCCCGAGCCGGACGGCCCGATGACGAACACCAGCTCGCGAGGCGCGACCGCGAGGTCGATGCCGCGCAGTACCTCGGTGTGGCCGAAGGACTTGCGCAGACCGAGGACTTCCAAGATGGGTTGGCCGTTGGCTGACATCGCGGGCTATGAAAAGGCCAGGCGCCGGCGGGCCGCTTCGTGACCACCCCGGCGCCTGCGGCGCCACCCCTCCTCGGGGAGGAAGGGAAGCCTATATCAGCACTTCGGCGGATACGGTCCGGCGTCGTAGCCGGGCAGCTCGGGCACACCGTGGCCGGGCGCGATTTTCACCGCCCACGAGTCGGGGCCCGGCTTCTCGCCGAACCATTTCTCGTAGAGGCGCGCGACGGTGCCGTCCTTCTTCATGCACTTGATGACGTTGTTGATCTCGGCGCGGCCGGCCTGGTCGTCGATCCGGAACGCCACCGCCCAGACAAGGCCGGTTTTGTAGGTGAAGGTCGGCACGACCTGCGCGTTCTGCTTCGCCGCCCACATCACCACGGTGTGGCCGGCAAGGTTCGCGTTGGCGCGGCCGGAGAGCACCGCCTGGACGGCGTCGGCGTTCGTGCCGTAGACGTCGAACTTGAAGCCGTACTTTTCGGCGTTCTGCCGCGCCCAGGTCTCGTAGGCCGAGCCCTTGTTCAGGCTGATCGTCAGGCCCTTCAGGCTTTCCAGCGACGTGATCGGCTTGTCGCCCTTCTTCTGCAGGAACCGGTAGTCGGTCTCCATGTAGCCTTCGCTGAAAAGCATCTGCTTCGCGCGCTCCGGCGTCGCAGTAGTGGGCGCGAGCACGAAGTCGTACTTCTTCGCGTTCATGCCGGGAATCAGGGCCGAGAACTCGGTGCCGTCGATCTCGATCACGCGGTCAAGGCGCCGGCCAATCTCGCGGCCAAGTTCGACGTTGAAGCCCTCCAGCCCGCCGCCGAGCCGCGGCATCGCATGCGGCGCAAAGGTGGCGTCGACGCCGGTGCGGATCGGGGGCTTCTGCGCCCAGGCGGCGCCGGCCGCGAACGCGGCGGCAAGAGCGATGACTGCGATGCGTGTCTTCATGACGTTTTCCCCGGTGTGATGGTGATCCCCGCGCATTCTGCCGCAAAGGCTACGGGAGCGGGTCGCCTGCCCCGACGCGCTCGACGATCATCGATCGTACAAGGGGGCGACGCCCCCTTGTACATCCCCCGCGTTAGCCGAGCGGATCGCCGGCGCCGATCCGCTCGACGATCAGCTTGTAGTGCTCCGGCCGCCGGTGCGCGGCGAAGTTGAACATCGTCTTCTTGAGGTTCGCGGCGAGATCGATGTCGCAATTGAAGACGATCACCTCGTCCTCCTCGGTCGCCGACTTCACCGCGATCTCGCCCGACGGCGCGACGATCAGCGAGTGCCCGAACATGCGGAAGCCGTTTTCGAAGCCGCATTTCGCCGTCTCGACGAGCCAGGTCGCGTTCTGAAAAGCCATCGACTGGGCCATGATCAGGTGGTGGTGCACCCGGAGCGCCGGCGGCTCGGGGTAATGCAGGTTCTCGGTCGGCGTGTTGAACCCGAGCGCGACGATCTCCGCGCCCTGCAGCGCGAGCACGCGGAACGCCTCCGGCCAGCGCCGGTCGTTGCAGATCAGCATGCCGGTCACCGTGTCCATGAAGCGGAACGCACGGAAACCTAGGTTGCCGACCTCGAAGTACTTCTTCTCGAGGTGCTGGAACGCGGCCTGCGGCTTGTGATCGGCGTGGCCGGGCAGGTGGATCTTGCGGTACTTGCCGAGGATCCTGCCGTCGGGACCGACGAGGATCGCGGTGTTGAAGCGGCGGGTCCTGCCCTCCTCCTGCGTGAGTTCCCCGTAACCGAGATAGAACCCGACGCCGTGCGCCTTCGCCAGATCGAAGAGCGGCTGTACCGTGGGGTTCGGCATCGCGGGCTCGAGGAACCTGCGGTCGACCTCGGCCTGGTCCTCCATCCAATGGCGCGGGAAGAACGTGCTCAGCGCGAGCTCCGGAAACACGACGAACTTCGCGCCCATCCCGATCGCTTCGCGAAAAAGCGCGACGAGCCGCTTCGCTGCGGCCTCGCGCGTATCCGAGAGGTGCAGCGGGCCGAGTTGCGCGGCCGCGATCTTCATGTGTCTTGCCATCGTCTCGACTCCTCGTTTCAGCTCCCGTACGCACGCAGCGCGCATTGCGGCGCGTGCCGCTCGAGATCCTGCGGCGTCTCGCGGTAGCCCGGCTCGACGCGCCACACGTCGATCCGGCAGCGGTACGGATCTTCGGACACGAACACCGCCAAATAACGTGCGCCGCGGGTCGGCGTGAAGGTCACGGCCCGCGCGCAGCCGTAACCGTACCACCCGTCGAGCAGCCCTTGCGCCTGCACGAGCAGCGTGAAGCGCCGTTCCGCGGGAACGGAAACGTCGGCTGCGGGCGCCGGCGCAGGCGTGCCGTCCGGGAGATAGACGGTGCGGAGATCCGGCGGCTGGCGCTGCTCGAGCCGCGCCAGCAACCGCGCGCGGCCGCCGTCGCATCCGGGCTCGTCGCGCTCGACGGCGACGATCGTGCCACCAAGCGCGTTGGCCACGACCTGCAACTCCGCCCGCGGCCCGTCTGCGGGTGGTGCGTACGGCGCGAGCGGGGTGCAGCCGACGAGGAGACTGGTGACCGCGATCCCCGCCCGCCTCACTCCGCACGCCGCATGAACGTCCGCGCGCGCGAGGCGAGCAGCGGGACCGCGCGCTCGAGGTAGTGCTTGAACGCCGCCGTCTGCTGGTGCGCCTCGAAGGCCGCGTCATCCTTGTAGATTTCGTACAACATCACCTTGGTCGGGTCGTCCTTGTCCACGAGGACATCGAACTGCTTGCAGCCCGCCTCCTTGCGTGCGGCCTGCGCGTTCGCGACCACCTCCACCATGAACCTGTCGACGTTCTCCGGCTTGATCCGGATGTTCACCACCAGCACCAGCTCGCTCATTTGCGCTCTCCAAGTAGCTCCCGCAACAAACCCGCCCCGCCGCCCGACGGCCGCGCGGTCGCGACCGGCTCGGGCACGCCGCGCGGAATGAACTCGCCCGACCCGCGCGCGACTTTCAGCTCGCCACCTTCGACCACCACTCGCCCGCGGCTGATCACCGTGGTCGGCCAGCCGGTGACGGTCATCCCTTCGTAGGGCGTGTAGCCGACGTTGTCCTTCATCATCGCCGCGGTCAGGGTCACCCGTTTTTCCGGCTCCCAGATCGCGAGATCCGCATCGGCGCCGACGGCGATCGTTCCCTTGCGCGGCGCGAGGCCGTACATCTGGGCATGGTTGGTCGCGGTCAGCGCCACGAACTCGTTGAGCGTGATGCGTCCCTTGCCGACGCCCTCCGAGAAGGCGAGCGGCAGGCGCACCTGCAGGCCCGGGACGCCATTCGCCATGTCCTTGAACGTCGTCGCGTCGCCCTTCGGCAGCTTGCCCGTCTCGTCGAAACGATAGGGCGCGTGATCGGACGAGAGCACCTGGAACGTCCCGTCGGCCAGGCCCTGCCAGACTGCCTCCTGCGAGGCCTCGTCGCGTGGCGGCGGGCTGCAGCACCACTTCGCGCCCTCGAGACCGGGCTTGTCGGCGTCGGTCGCCTTGAGGAAGAGGTACTGCGGGCAGGTCTCGGCGTAGACGCGCGCGCCGAGCGTCTGCGCCGCGCGGATCGTCTGCACCGCCTCGAGACCCGACACGTGCACGATCAGCACCGGCACGTCGAGCAGGCGCGAGAGTGCGATCACGCGATTCGTCGCCTCGGCCTCGGCGAGCGGGTGGTGGCTCGTCATGTGGAATTTCGGCGCCTTGTGCCCGCGCTCCAGCAGGCGCTTCGTGATCCACTTGATGATCTCGTGGTTCTCGGCGTGCACCATCACGAGCGCGCGCTCCCGGTCGGCCGCGGCGAGCACGTCGAGCAGCTGATCGTCGGCGAGCCGCAGCAGGTCGTAAGTCATGTAGACCTTGAACGACGTGATCCCGCGCTTGATCATCGCCGGCAGCTCCTCGTTCAGCGCGCGCTCGGTCGGGTCGGCGATGATGAGGTGAAAGCCGTAGTCGATCACCGCCTTCTCGGCCGCGCGCCGGGCGTAGTCGTCGACGACCGCAACGATCGAGTTGCCGCGATGCTGCGCGGCGAACGGGATGATCGTCGTCGTCCCGCCGAATGCCGCCGCGACGGTGGCGGTGTAGAAATCGTCCGCGCACATTTTCCCCGTCGACGAGAGCTGCTCGACGTGGCAGTGGCTGTCGACGCCGCCCGGCAGCACGAGTTTCCCGCGCGCATCGATATCGCGCCGGCCCGGCGCGAGGCCCTTGCCGATCGCGGCGATGCGCCCGCCCGCGACGCCGAGGTCGGCCTCGAAGGTGTCGGCCGCGGTGGCGACCGTGGCGTTGCGGATGGTGAGATCGAACATGGGGAGGACGTGAGGCGAGTCGAACATAGTCCGGGCGGACGCGCGCCGTCAAGCTCGGAGACAATGCGCACCATGCTCTCGCACCGCCTTTGCACCGCGCCAATGATGGACTGGTCGGACCGGCACTGCCGGTTCTTCTTCCGGCAGCTCAGCCCCCACGCGGTCGTGTACACCGAGATGATCACCACCGGCGCGCTCCTCCACGGCGACGTTCCCCGGCACCTCGATTTCGACCCGCGGGAGCACCCGGTCGCGCTCCAGCTCGGCGGCAGCGAGCCGGACGAGCTCGCCGCCTGTGCGCAGCTCGGTGCGCGCTGGGGCTACGACGAGATCAACCTGAACTGCGGCTGCCCGTCCGAGCGCGTGCAGCGCGGCGCGTTCGGCGCCTGCCTCATGGCCGAGCCGCAGCTGGTGGCCGACTGCATGAAGGCGATGCAGGACGCCGCGTTGATCCCGGTGACGGTCAAGCACCGCCTCGGCATCGACCGCGCGGAGGATTACGATTTCGTGCGCCGGTTCGTCGCAACGGTTGCGCGACGCGCGGGGTGCCGGACCTTCGTCGTTCACGCGCGCAACGCCGTCCTCAAAGGCCTTTCGCCCAAAGACAATCGCGAGGTCCCGCGGCTGCGGTACGAGGACGTGCACCGCCTCAAGCGCGAGTTCCCCGAGCTGGAGATCGTCGCGAACGGCGGCATCGCGACGCTCAAGGCGGTCGAAGCCGAGCTCGCGCACGTGGACGGCGTCATGCTTGGGCGCGCTGCCTACCACGACAGCTACTGCCTGGCGACGATCGACGCGCAGCTGTTCGGCGGGGCGGCGGCGACGCGCGCCGAGGTGGTCGAACGGATGCACGCGTACGCGACCGCCCAGGTCGCCCGCGGGACGCCGCTGCGCTCGATCGCACGGCACATGCTCGGTCTCTACCAGGGCCGGCCGGGTGCGCGCGCCTGGCGCCGCATGCTGTCCGATGCTGCGGCGCTCGCGCGCAACGACCCGGACTTATTCCTCGCTGCGGCTGCGCAAGTAGCGGGTCCGGTCGCCGCCGCCGCGTGAAAGTTCCCGCATAATTCCCGCCATGGGCGAGACGATCTTCGTCATCAACCCGAACTCGACCGAAGCGGTCACGCGCGGCATCGACCGGGCGTGCGCGCCGCTGCGCATGACGGGGGCGCCGCGCATCGAGTGCGTGACGCTCGCCGATGGACCGCCCGGCATCCAGACCCAACGCGACGTGGACGGGGTGGTCGCGCCGATGCTGCGGCTGATCGCGGAGCTCGACCCGCGCGCGGCGGCTTTTGTGATCGCGTGCTTCAGCGACCCGGGTCTGCACTCGGCGCGCGAAACGACGCGGCGACCGGTGCTCGGCATCATGGAGTGCGGCATCCTGACCGCGCTCACCCTTGGGCAGCGCTTCGGGGTCATTGCGATCCTGCCGACCTCGATCCCGCGCCACCTGCGCACGATCAACGCGATGGGTGTCTCGAGCCGGCTCGCGAACGAGCGCGCGGTCGGCCTGCCCGTGGTCGAGCTCGCGGACGAATCCAAGACGTCGAGCCGCATGATCGAGGTCGGCAAGCAGCTCGCGGCCGACGGGGCGAACTCGATCGTGATGGGTTGCGCCGGGATGGCGCAGTACCGCGACCGCGTCGAACAGGCGGCCGGCGTGCCGGTGGTCGAGCCGACGCAGGCGGCGGTGGCGATGGCGATCGGGCGGGTGCGGCTCGGATGGTGACGCACGTCCTGCCGCGGGCCGGTGCGCGCGACGCCCCGCGCGAGCTCGCAATCCGCACGGAGGCGCCGCACGACGCGCGCGCGGTGCGGCGCGTGATCGTCGCGGCGTTCAAGGGTCAGCTCGAAGCCGATCTGGTCGACACCCTGCGCCGCCACGGGAAGGTCGCCGCGTCGCTGGTCGCGACGATGGGACACGCGATCGTGGGGCATGCGCTGCTGACCGACGTGATGCTGCACGGGCCCGGCCTCTGCCCGCGCGGGGCGGGCCTCGCGCCGCTCGCCGTGCGCCCGGCACTCCAGCGCCGCGGCATCGGCACGCAGCTGATGCGCGCCGCGATCGCCGGCGCGCGCGAGGCCGGCTACGGTTTCATAGTCCTGCTGGGCGACCCCGGCTACTACCGCCGCTTCGGGTTCCGCACCGCGGCCACGCTCGGGCTCGCCTGCGAGTTCGAGGCGCCCGAAGAGGCCTTCATGGCGCTCGAACTCGCGCCGGGCGCGCTCGCCGGCGCGAGCGGGCTGGTACGCTACGAGCCGGAGTTCGACGCCGCGCTGTAGCGATTCACTGCTGCACGCGCTTGCAGTTCGCGTACTGCGGGTTGCCGCCTTCCTCGAGCTGCACCTCGTCGCCTTTCGTGCGCAGGTCGGTGCGACCATTCGAGTACGCCACGCCCGACGCCGAGCGCACCTGGTCGAGGCGGAACTCGCGGTCGGGAAACATCACCATCGCCGCCTTTCCGCCCTCGAGATAGCGCACGACGAGCGTCTTGTTCGCGTCGCACCGGTAGACCGACGCGTCCGCCGGGTACCACGGCCGGTCCGGGCCCGGTGAGCTGCCGAACGGCCACCAGCTCGAACAGCCGGCGAGCGCCATTCCGGCGCAGGCCACCACGATCTTTCGCATCGTCACCGTCTCCTCCCTGATTTCCGGTCGCGATTCAGCAATCCGGCTCGCCCGGCGCCGGGCGCGGATCGGCAACGAACCCGAATCGCGCGGGCACCTCCGCCGCCACGATGGCGCTCAACGGCACGCGCCGGCGCCCGAGATCGAGCGTGAGATCGGGAAGCGCGCCCGCGGTGAGCGCCGCCAGCGATTCCTCGCTCACCGGCCCGCTCGCGGTCTCGATGCGGTCGAGGAGCGCAGGCAGGTCGCGATCGAGCAGGACGCCCGGCCCGAGCTCGGTCTCGAGCACGAGCATGCCTGCGTCGTCGATCCACGCCGCACGCACCTCCCCGGCAGCCAGTCCGGTGTGGGTCTCGAGCGACTCCCGGTCCCCGCGCAGGCGATAGACGAAGGGCGTGTACTCGAGGGTCACGAAGACGCGCTGCGGTCCGTTCTGGAAGAACCAGCGCCCCGCGGCGTCGTGCGCGTAGTTGCGGCCGATGAACTCGATTACCGCTTCGTTGCCGATGCGCTCGAACACCGGCTGGGCGTCGCGCGACGGGCGGCTCTTCACCAGCCAGTTCCCGCGGCGGTCGAGCCGCAGCCAGCCGAACACGTTCGGCACGTTCGGCCACTTCTGCATCGCACGGCTGACGATCTCGTCCACAGGATTCGGCGTCGAATGAGGCGCGGCTAGAATGCCACAGAAATGTGGCCGCCCCTCCGTCTCGCGCCGTGACCGCGGCCGCGCTCGCGCTCGTCCTCGCCGCGGCACTCGCGCATGCGACCTGGAACTTCGTCCTCAAGCGCGCGCGCGGCGGCGCGGGCTTCATGACGCTCGTCGCGATTGTCGCAGCGGTGATCTGGGCGCCGCTCGCCGCCGGGCAGTGGATTCATCAGGGCTACGAGTTCCGGATCGTGCATCTGTGGCCGATCGTCGCGAGCGCGGCGATCCACACCGCGTACTTCATTCTGCTGGACCGCGGCTACCGGCACGGCGATCTCTCGGTCGTGTATCCGCTCGCCCGCGCGACCGGGCCGATCCTCACCATCGCCGCGGCGATCCTCGTGCTCGGCGAGCGCCCCGGCGCGCTCGCGCTCGCCGGCGCGGCGCTCGTCATCGTCGGCGCCTATCTCCTGACCGGGAACCCGCTGCGCCTCTTCTCGCGCGACCGCCCCAAGGGCGCGGGCTTCGCCGTGCTAACCGGCTGCTCGATCGCGCTCTACACCGTCGTCGACAAGATCGCGGTCAGCCACTACCTGATTCCGCCGATCGTGTTCGACTGGGCGTGCCTCGCGCTGCGGGTCTTCATGCTGTGGCCGATCGCCGCATGGGGGAAGCCGGACGCGCTCGGCGATTCGTGGCGCGTCGACCGGCGCTGGATCGTGCTGGTCGCGATCCTGTCGCCGCTCGCCTACATCCTGGTCCTCACGGCGATGGTTTTCACGCCGGTGAGCTACGTCGCACCGGCGCGCGAGATCAGCATCCTCTTCGCCGCGCTGATGGGCACCCACCTCCTGAAGGAGGCGGATGCGACCCGGCGCCTCGTCGCCGCCGCCTTCATCGTCGTCGGTATTGCCGGCCTCGCGGTCGGCTGAGGCGAGTGCTAGAGTCAAGCGCCTTTACCTTTACGGAGGACCGTCATGATCACCGAGATCGTTCTGTTCAAGCTGCCCGCGGGCATGACGCGGGAGCAGTACGCCACCAAGGCGCGCGAATCCGCACCGGTCTGGGGTGCGAACCCCGACCTGATCCGCAAGAACTACCTGTTCGATGCCGAGCGCGGGTACGGCGGCGGAGCCTACACGTGGAAATCCGTCGCCGATGCGCAGAAGTGGCACGGCGAGGCGTTCAAGAAGCGTGTCAAGGAGCTGTATTGCAGCGACCCGACCTTCACCTATTACGACACGCCGATCCTGGTCGACAACGAGGCGCGCCACATCCGGGAAGCGGCCTGACGGCGCGCCCTCGGGCGCTCGATTACTCGGCAAGACCCGCTGCGAACTTCGGGTAGGTCTCCGCGATCTCGTCGCGGATCCTGCCGCGGATGAGCGCGAGCACGCGCGGCTCGGGTTCCGGCGTCGTCGGCGTGCTCGTGGAGCGGTCGAATTCGAACCCGGTGTTCGCGACGATCTCGTCGACGGTGTGCCCGGGGTGCACGCTCTCCAGCGCGAAGCGCTTGCGCGACCTGTCGAACGCGAACAGGCCCAGCCCGGTGACGAGCTTCCACGGCCCGCCGGGCCGATAGACGCCGGGCGGGCTCGTGCCCGGCGCGCTCACGAAGTCCACCTTCTTCACGAAGACGCGCGGCGTGTGCTCCTCGCGGAACAGGATCACGCGCGGCACGAGGAAGTAGAGATAGGCCGAGCCGAACGATCCCGGCCAGCGCACGTCGACGCGCGGGTACTCGCCGGAGCCGACCAGGTTGATATTCGCCTCCCCGTCGATCTGGCCGCCGCCGAGAAAGAACGCGTCGACGCGCCCCTGCGCGGCGCGGTCGAAGGTCTCGACGCCGCCATTGGTGAAGTCGGTGTGCCGGCGCGAGCCGAGGATGGTGACGCGCAGCGCACCGTCGGAGAGCTCGCGCGCGACGAGGGCCGCCGAGCCGGGGATCGGCGACTGATTGCCGATGACGACGCTGCGGCAGCCTTCGAGCAGCCGCGCGATCGTTGCGATCAGGATCTCGGTTTTCGTTGCGCTCATGCGACTGCAGCCGAGGACGTGCCGGCGAGCCACGCCGCGAGCCACGCGCCGAAGCCCTCGCGCGTGCGCGCCGCCTGCGCATAACGCCCCAGCGCGGCCCCATCAGGACCGTATCGGCCCGGCAACCCGAGCGGCCAGGCGCCGCACGGCGCCACCGCGATCCGCGCGACATACAGCGCCGGGATCACTCCGGCAGAGCGTTCCGGGTCCTCGAGGAGATTGTCGTCGACGACCTCCTCGACGGTGACCAGGCTCGCGTGCGACGCCTGCGCGATGTTCACTAGGTCGCGCGCGCGCCCGATGAAGACGTTCCCGAGGCGGTCGGCACGCGGCGCGTGGAAGAGCGCGACGTCCGGGCGGATCGCGGGCAGCACCACGACCGGGTCGCCGGGCACGAAAGGGTTGTCGATCACCTTCCAGTCGGGCCGCTGCGCGAGGATATCCGTGCCGAGCAGCCCGCGCAGCGGGATGAACGGCAGCCCCTTCATGCCGGCCTGCAGCCGGGCGTGGATCGCCGGACAGGTGGCGTCGAGGATCTTCACGCTGCCCTCGCGCGCGGCGGCGGCGAAGCGCGGCGCGGTGCCGTATTCGCCGACCGACACCGCGGAAGTCTCGATCGACGCCACGCAGTCGGCGCCGATCAGCACGTCGGCCTGGATGCCGCTCGTCGGCACGCACACGATCTGGAGGTCACGCACCCGACGACGCACGAGCTCGCGCGTTGCCGCCATCGCCACGCCGTACGGGTCGTTCGGGATCGCGAGCTTTGCGCCGTCGGGGATCGCGGCGGCGAGCGTGGCGAGGTCGCAAATTGTGTTCATGGAACGGCTCCGATGTGCAAAGCATTATAACGACGCGGCATCGCTATACTGCGCGCCTCGACCGGACGGAATCGCCATGGCCCGCCTTCCCTACCCCGACATCGACCGCCCCGACCTTGCGCCGCTCGTCGAGCGCATCAAGCGCGAGCGCGGCGGCCGGATGCTCAAACTCTATCGCATGTTGCTGCACAGCCCGCCGATGGCCGAGGGCTGGCTCACGTTCTTCACTTCGGTGCGGCAGAAAGGCGCGCTTTCCGGTCGCTATCGCGAGCTCGCCATCATGCGCATCGCGGTGATCAACGGCGCCGACTATGAGTTCAACGCGCACGTCCCCTTCGCGCTGAAGGAGGGCCTGACGCAAGCGCAGCTCGACGCTCTCGCCGGCGATCGCGTCCCGGAGGGACTCACCGAGGCCGACCGCGCGGTCCTCGCCTATGCCGACGCGATGACCCGCCAGGTGCGCGTTCCCGACGAGGTGTTCGCGCCGGTGCGCAAGCAGCTCCCGGAGCGGGAACTCGTCGAGCTGACGGTTACGATCGCCGGCTACAACTGCGTGTCGCGCTTTCTCGAGGCGCTCCAGGTGGATCACGAATGATTCGATCGCGCGACCACGCGGCCCGCCGCTTCGTCCGCTAACTTGAGGGATTCGAAGGGGGTGTGCTCCCTTTCGAACGTACAGAATGCTCCGCGAGCACTTCACCTTTTGCCACACGCTCCGCGTCCGCTGGGCCGAGGTCGATCGGCAGGACGTCGTGTTCAACGGCAACTACTTCCTCTACTTCGACGTGGCCATCGCGGAATACTGGCGCGCGATCAGCTTTGCGTACCCCCAGGAGATCGTCGCTCTGGGGATGGACATCTACGCGATCAAGGCGACCGCGGAGTATCACGGGTCGGCCGGATACGACCAGCTGCTCGACGTGGGCTGCCGGGTCGCGCGCCTCGGCCGGACGTCGATGGTCTTCCTGTTCGGGATCTGGCGCGGCAACGAGCACCTCACCAGCGGGGAGCTGATCTACGTTAACGCGGACCTGGAGACCAAGCAGTCCGCGCCCTGGCCGGATTTCCTGCGCGCGAAGATTCTCGCCTACGAGCGCACGTCGCCCGAGGTCGTCGGGCTCCTGCGCGCCTAGGAACCGCGCGGCGCGGCGAGCCGATCGACCATGGCCTTGACGGCCGCGATCTGCGGTCCGGACCGGGTCATATACTGGCTCCCGGTGTAGCCCCACCAGTCCCAGCAACCCCGCGGGTTGAACACGAAGCTCCACCGCAGCCCGGCCATTCCCCACCCGTTGCGGGCGATCGTCTGCGGGTAGAGCACGATCAGCCGGTTCGTATCCGCCCAGCGGTTGTACCCCGCCTCGCGCACGAAGCGCTCGCCGATTGCCTCCACGCTCTGCCGGCAGCCGTGGAACGCCACGTGCACGCGGCACTGCGCGACCTCGCACGCGCGCGGCACGTACGCAAAGCCGGAGTCCGCCATGCCGATCGAGAAGGCGTCTCCGGCGGCGAGTCTTTTCTGGTCGTAGCGGATGATGCGCCCCGACTCCTTTGCCGCGGGCGGGTCCAGCGGACCGAGCAGATGCTTGAGCAACTCGCCGGCCGCGTCGAAGTCGCAGTCGTTGATGAACGGCGCAGCGGTGACCGGGCATGCCCCGCCTGCGCTCTCGGTGACCATCGCGTGGCCCGCGGGCTTGTCCTTTACGAGCGCGATCTGCTCCGCCGGAACGCCGTAGCGCGCATAGAACTCGCGCAGCGCGTCGACGACCGACGGATCCACCGTCCGGTCGCTCGTCCCCGAAAAGAGCCACACGCGCGCACCCGCGAGGTTGTCCGTGGGGTCGATCGATCGCGCGCGCGCGAGCACCTCCGTCTGCGCCTTGAGCTGCTCGATTCCCGGCAGCGGCGTCCAGGTTCCCGGCGTCATGCAGTTGAAGTACGCGGTGACCACCGAGCCCTGCGCGCAGTAGTACGGCCCGGCGGCGAGCACGCCCGCGCCGGTCACGACGCTGGAGTGCACCACGTTGAATTGCACGGCCATGTATCCGCCGGAGGAGATCCCCGAGACCGTCACGGCGCGCGGATCGGCGCCGAGCGCGGGCAACGGATCATTCGCGCGTGCCGCGGCGGCAGTCAGCGCGAGCGCGACAGCGAATACACGGAGGAGGTGCATGCCTCCGTATAATAGGCGCCTTTCCGCCCTCACTCCAACGAGGCTCCCGATGCAACTCCGCGACAAGCTCTACATCAACGGCGCGTGGGCCGCGCCGCACGGCAAAGGCACGATCGACGTTCATTCCGCCTCGACCGAGGAGGTGATAGCGAAGATCCCCGAAGGCGATGAGCACGACGCGGCCGCCGCGATTGCCGCTGCACGCGCCGCGTTCGAAAGCTGGGCCGCGACGGCACCGGCGGAGCGCGCGGCCTTCCTCGCGAAGATCAACGAGGGCATGAAGGCGCGCGCGGACGAGATCGGCAGGACGATCGCACAGGAGGTCGGCATGCCGGTGAAGCTGGCGACGCGCATCCAGGCAGGCTCCCCCACATTCACCTTCGGCATGTACGCGAAGATGCTCGGCGGGTACCAGTGGGAGGAAAAAGTCGGCAACTCGATCGTGGTCCGCGAGCCGGTCGGCGTCGTTGCCTGCATCACGCCGTGGAACTATCCGCTGCACCAGATCGCCGCGAAGGTCGCGCCGGCGCTCGCCGCCGGCTGCACGGTCGTACTGAAACCGTCCGAGGTCGCCCCGCTGAACGCCTTCATCCTGGCGGAGATCATCGACTCGGTCGGGTTGCCGAAAGGCGTGTTCAACCTCGTGACCGGCTTCGGCCCGGTGGTCGGCGAGGCGCTGGCGAAGCATCCCGACGTCGACATGGTGTCGTTCACCGGTTCGACGCGCGCCGGCAAGCGCGTGTCCGAGCTCGCGTCGGCGACGGTGAAGCGCGTCGCGCTCGAGCTCGGTGGCAAGAGCGCCGCCATCGTGCTCGACGACGCCGACCTCGCGGCGGCGGTGAAGGGCACGGTGTCCGCGTGCTTCCTCAATTCGGGCCAGACCTGCAGCGCGCACACGCGCATGCTCGTCCCGGAGTCGAAGTACGCCGAGGCCGCGAAGCTCGCCGTCGAAGAGGCGCAGAAGTTCACCCTCGGCGACCCCATGGACGAGAAGACGAGACTCGGGCCGCTCACCTCCGCGGCGCAGCGCGAGCGCGTGTGCGGCTACATCCGCAAGGGCATCGAGGAAGGCGCCGAGCTGCTCGCCGGCGGGCCGGATGCACCGGCGGGGCTCGACAAGGGCTACTACGTGAAGCCCACGGTATTCGGCAAGGTGAAACCGGGCTCGACCATCGCGCAGGAGGAGATCTTCGGCCCGGTGCTCTCGATCATCACCTACAAGGACGAGGCCGACGCGATCCGCATCGCCAACGACACGCCCTACGGCCTGGGCGGCGGGGTGTGGTCGGCGACCGAGGAGCACGCGCTGAAGGTGGCGCGGCGCCTGCGCACGGGTCAGGTGGACATCAACGGCGGCCCGTTCAACATGTTTGCGCCCTTCGGCGGGTTCAAGCAGTCGGGGCACGGCCGCGAGCTCGGCAAATTCGGGCTGGAGGAGTTCCTCGAGCTGAAGTCGCTGCAGCTCAAGCCCGAAGAAAAGCCGAAGACATAGCGCGCAGCAGTCGATGCCGGGCAACCGCCGCTTCGTCCTCGGCGTCGACCTCGACGGCGTCTGCGCCGACTTCTACGGCGGGCTGAAGCCGGTCGCGGCCGAGTGGCTCGGCGTCGACGTCGCGAGCCTCCCCGACCGCGTCTCGTGGACGCTCCCCGAGTGGGGCGTGGACCAGGCGCCCGGCGGCTACGACGCGCTGCATCGCTTCGCGGTGACGCAACGCGAGCTGTTTCGTCGGCTCCCGCCGATGCCCGGCGCGCCGCAGGCGCTGCGCCGGCTCTCCGCGCAGGATGTGCGCATCCGCATCATCACGCACCGTTTGTTCATCAAGTACTTCCACCAGGTCGCGGTGCGCCAGACGATCGAGTGGCTCGACTTCCACGATATCCCGTACTGGGACCTGTGCTTCATGCGTGAGAAGGCGGCCGTGGGCGCCGACCTCTACGTCGAGGATTCGCCCGAGAACGTCGCGCGGCTGCGCGCGCAGGGGCTGAACACCATCGTGTTCTCCAACTCGACCAACGAGCACCTGCCCGGGCCGCGCGCGCATTCCTGGGACGAGGTCGCGCGCCTGGTGGTCGCAGAGAAGGCGGCGTGGGAGGCGCGCGGCTAGCGCTTGCGCGCCTTCGGGAAGAGCCCGGCGACGAAATCCACGAACGCGCGCACCTTCGCCGAGAGGTGGTGGCCCTGTGGATAGACGACCGAGATCGGATAGGCGTCGGTGCTCTGCCAGTCGGCGAGGATCTGCCGCAAGGCGCCGGACGCGACCCAGCGACTCGCGAACATGTCGAGGGTCTGCACGATGCCTGCGCCGTTCACGGCCGCGTCGAGCATCGCCTCGCCGTTGCTCACGGTGAGCCGACCCGCGGGTGGGCGCACGACGCGCTCCCCATCCTTCTCGAACACCCAGTCGAAGGCCTGCCCGCGCGAGACCGCGTAGAGGCCCAGGCAGTTGTGGCCGTCGAGCTCGGCCGGTGTCTTCGGCTCGCCGTGCAACGCCAGGTAGTCGGGCGACGCGTAGGTGGCCCATGTCCCCTCGAACACGCGGCGGGCGATCAGCGTCGAGTCGCTCAGCGGGCCGTTCCGCACCGCAGCGTCGATGCCCTCCTCGACGAGGTTCGTGCGTCGGTCTTCGAGCAGCGCGATGACCTGCAGCTCCGGGTACTGCGCCGCAAATCGGGGGAGCGCCGGAACGATGTACTGCCGGCCCAGGGTTACCGGCATTTCCACGCGCAGGACACCGCGCGGCACGCTCCGCCCGGCGCTCAGCATGGCATCGGTTTCCTGCACGTCGGCGAGGATCCGCCGGACGTGGTCGAGATAGGCGGTTCCGTCGTCCGTCAGGCTCAGCCGCCGGGTCGTCCGGTTCAGAAGCTTCACGCCGAGCCGGCTTTCGAGCGCCGCAATGTGAGCAGTCACACTCGCTTTTGACAAGTCGAGCCGGTCTGCTGCTCGGGAAAAGCTCCCGAGCTCCACCACCCAGTGGAAGACTTCCATGCTCGTCAGGCGGTCCATGCAAGTGAACCTATTGTCAATGAATACTGAACAGTTATTTTGATCGTACCTAGTTTTTTCAGCCCCGTCGAACACTCAGAATGCGCTCCATCGAGATCGCGGCGCTTCTACCCAGGCAGGCGACCCCGACAAGAGAGACCGATCCCTTAACCCGAGATTGAAAGGAACAGCACCATGAAACGCAACCTGATCGCCATCGCCGCCGTCGGCCTCGCCCTCGGCGCCAACGCCGCCTTCGCCGACAACAACTGGGCGTTCGACGACGCCTACTGGAAGCAGGCGCAGTCCGTCCCGTCCGCCCAGTCGGTCCAGCCCACGCAGTCGGCCCGGACCCAAGGCAGCTACGACTTCGTCAACCAGTACAACTACTAATCACCGCACCGCGGTCGCCCAACCAAACCTCAAGGAGATCACCATGATCCGCAACACGATCCTCGCCGCCGTGCTCGCGCTCGGCACCACCGCCGCCTTCGCCGACAACAACTGGGCGTTCGACGACGCCTACTGGAAGCAAGCGCAAGGGACCCCGTCCGTTCAGACGACCGAGACGTCCGGCAAGTACGACCAAGTCGACCGCTTCAACCCGTAATGCCAGGGGCAGGGATGCCGGGGCGATGACGCCCCGGCCCCCCGCGGCCTCGGACAAGGAGGCACACATGAACACTACTAAGCTTCGCATTTCCGGCCTGGCGCTACTTGCCGCCGCGGCCTTCGCGCTCCTGCTCGCTCCGATCCACGCGCATGCCGACACGGGCGTGACCGACCGGCATGAAATCCCGACGTTCGTCCTCGAGCGCATCGAGCTCGCGACCGGCGCGAACGGTTCCCTCGGCTGAACGACGGCCGGAAATATGCGAACCTAGGCATCCGGCCCCTGCCGCAGCAGCGACACGCGAACCAGGGCCCGGATAGGAGAGAAACGGGCATGCTTGTCGTCAGCGGGGGATCCGGACGCGTCGTGCACGCGGTCGCAGCCGCGCTCGCATCGCTTCCGGGCAACAAGCGCCTCGGGCTCCTGAAGCCGGGGGCCGGCGCAGGGCTCCCTGCGGAGTTTGCGCTTCAGTTCACACCGCTCTCCTCACCCCAGGACCGCCTGCGCCTCCTGGAGGGCGCGACCGATCTCGTGCTCGTTCCGAGCTTCGATCAGCGCGCGATCGAGCATGAGATGTCGCTCGCGGCGACGGCGCGGGCGGCAGGCATCGAACGCATTCATCTGCTGTCGGCCGCCGGAGCCGATGCCCGCTCGCCGGTCACGCTGCTGCGCTGGATCGGGCTGGTCGAGCGCGAGGTCATCGCCTCGGGGCTCCCCCACACGCTGCTCCGCTGCATGCCCTACATGCAAACGATCCCGCTCTTCATGCGCCGCGACGCAGCCGGCTGGCGGGTCGTGGGCCCGTTCCGCGAAGCGGCGTTCGCGTGGCTCGACGCGCACGACGCCGGGGCGGTGATCGCCCGCCGCGTCGCGACCGACGCACGTGACAACGTCGTGTGCGAGCTCTCGGGCCCGGCCGAGGCGAGCTTCGAGACGGTCGCCGAGCTGCTCGCGGGCGAGCTGCGCGAACCCGTGCGGTACGTCGATGTCGGGCTGCCCGAGGCCACGGGAATACTGGAGGCGAACGGGATCCCGCCCGCGCGCATCCGCGCGATCACCGAGTACTGGGACTACCTCGCCAGCGGGGTGCTGCGGTGCGGCTGCTGCGGCGGAGCGGAACAGCTGCTCGGGCGGCCGCGGCGCACGCTCCCCGAGTACCTGCGCGAGTACGCAATCGAGCTGCGGCAGGCGGCCTGACTCGTACTGCCGCGCCCGCGCGTGACGAACCTCGAGGACATCGCCGGATCACCGCTATTCCTCGTCGGCCTGGCCTTCGGGCTGGTGGGTCTGCTGCAGATGGCCGCGGGCTTCGTGGTGCTGTTCCGGCGCGAACCGGTCGGATTCGCCGTGCGGCTGCTCATCGGCCTCGCAGTCGCGGCGATCGGCCTGGCGGCGACGATCGTCTCGGTGGGCATGCGGGGATATCAGGCGCTGACGCACGAGGAAGTCGCGGCGCGCATTACGGTCAAGCCAAGCGGACCGCAGCGCTTCGACGCGCAGGTGCGCTTTCCCGACGGCCGCAGCTCGGGGTACGTGATCGCGGGCGACGAGCTCTACGTTGACGCGCACATCCTCAAGTGGAAGCCGATCGCGAACGTGATCGGCCTGCACACCGCCTACGAGCTCGACCGGATCGCCGGGCGCTATCGCTCCGTCGAGCAGGAGCGCACCGCCTTGCGCACCGTGTACCCGCTCGGCGAGCCGCGTGCGCTGGACCTCTTCAATCTGCGCCAGAAGAGCGCGTGGCTCGCACCGCTCTTCGACGCGGAGTACGGGTCGGCGAGCTTCGTGCCGGTCGATCGCCCGATGGATCTCGAGGTGCGGGTCTCGACGACCGGCCTCCTGATCCGCGAGGCGAAGAACGAAGCGAAGAAGTAGCCCCGCTCAGCGATGCTCGCGATCGGCGAGCGAGAGCTCGAGCTTCTCGATGCCCACCTGGACGATGTCACCCGCCCCGAGCGGCTGCCAGTCGTCGGGGATGGGCTTGCCATTGACGCGCGGCGGTTTCCCCTCGACCCGCGCGATAAAGTAGCCGCCCGGACGGCGGAAGATCGCGGCGTACTCCTCACCGCGCCGCCCCAGCGCGGTGAGCGCATGATCGAGCACGATCTCGCGCCCGCCGCCCTGGCCCGCACTGCGCAGCACGCCCTCGGGAAGCTTCACCTCGAGAGCGCGGGCCTCGGCCGCGAGTGCCCGACCGCCGGGCGCCGGCCCCGGCGCCGGGTCGGCGTCGGTGGCGTGGAAGATCATCGTGCGCTCGCCCTCGTTGCCGACCACGCTCTTGTGGTCGACGTAGCGCAGCTGGAAGTCGAGAATCTCGACCACGTCGCCGTGACGCATGAGATGGCGGGTCACGCGCGTCCCGTTCACGAACGTGCCGTTCGCGCTGCCGAGATCCTGCAGGATGTGGTCGTTGCCGGCCATCTCGATCGCGGCGTGCTGCTTGCTGACCGCCTGGTCCTCGAGACGGATGCCCGCGCCCTCGGCGCGCCCGATGACGACGCGCTCGCGCTCGATGAACCAGGAGCCGAGCGCCGCGCCGGCGCGGCTTGCCACGAGTTTCGCCATGTCTCGCCCGCTCCCCTATCAGGACCCGAGTTTCGTGCGGAGCCAGCCGAAGAGTCCGTGCGGCTCCGGCTCGGGCGCGCGCTTCGACTCTCGCCTGCGGTCGACGCGCACGACCACCACCGAGACGTTGTCGCGCCCCCCGCGGTCGTTCGCCATGGCGATGAGCGTCGAGGCAGCGAGTTCAAGGTTGGGCGCGAGGACCTCGAGCGCGCTGGCGATGTCGCCGTCCTCGACCAGGTCGTGGAGCCCGTCGGTGCACAGCAGGTAAACGTCGCCCGGCAGCACCTCGTGCTCGCCGAGGTCGGGCACCACCTGTTCCTCCGCGCCCAGGACGCGCGTGACGAGCTGGCGGCTACGCGACACGCGCGCCTCCTCGCTGGTCATCTGGCCGGCGGAGAGCTGGCTCTGGACGAATGAGTGGTCCGTCGTAAGGCGTTCGAGCCGGCCCGTGCGCCAGCGGTAGACGCGCGAGTCACCGACGTGCGCGATCGACACCCGGTCGCCCTGGAACCACGCGAGCGCGAGCGTCGTCCCCATGCCCTTGAGGGTCGGGTCGGCGCGCGCGCGCTCCAGGATCGCGCGGTTCGCGGCGGCGAAGGCAGCGTGCGTCGCAGCGCGCGGTGCGAGGTTGTGACCGGCGATCAGCGACTGAACCAGGGTGGTGGTGGCGAGCTTGGCCGCGAGATCCGCGCCCTTGTGCTCCGCCATCCCGTCGGCGACGGCCACCACGCCCCGCTCGGCGTCGGTGACGAAGCTGTCCTCGTTGAAGCTGCGGACCCGGCCGAGATCGGACCGCGCCGCGACGTCCAGGGCGAGCCGACTCATTGGATGACCTTGGCGCTGCGCGCCACGAATTCGCCCTTGGGGCGGCCCGGCGGGCTCATGGTCGGGAAGGTGCGCCGCAGCACCGCCGGTTGTATGACATTGACATGATTGGAGTTTTCGTCCGGGCGCGGGCGCGAAAATCCCCGACCTCACCCGGCGTGTTACGCAATGGTAGGCCGGCAGGCGGCTCCGACAAAAAGAAATAGTTTGGATTCCGGCGCTTATCGCCGGCCGATTCAAGGGCTTTCTTGCGACAATAGAATCCCATGCAAGAGGTGAGCCAGGCAATCCAGGCCGGAAGGCTGGGACGCTACGAGTTGCTCGGCGAGCTCGGCCGCGGCGCGATGGGTATCGTGTACCGGGCGCGCGACCCGATCATCGATCGCGTCGTCGCGCTCAAGACCATCGACTCGGGCCGCTCCGGCGAGGCGGCGGCGAGCTTCACCGAGCGGTTCTTCCAGGAAGCGCGCTCCGCGGGGCGGCTCAACCACCCCAACATCGTCACGATCTACGACGCCGGCGACGCCGACGGGCAAGCGTACATCGCGATGGAATTCCTCGAGGGCACCGGCTTGCGCGAAATACTCGACGAGCAGGCGCCGCTCCCGATCGCGCGCGCCGTCGAGATCGCGGGCCAGGTCGCCCGCGGGCTCGCGTATGCGCACGAGCACGGCGTCGTGCACCGCGACGTCAAGCCCGCGAACATCATCATCCTGCGCAACCGCCGTCCGAAGATCACCGACTTCGGCATCGCGCGTCTCGGCGAGGCCGATGTCCTGGCCGGCAGCCGTGCGGGCTCGCCGAAGTACATGTCGCCCGAGCAGATCCGGGGCGATGGCGCCCTCGACGGGCGCAGCGACATCTTCTCGCTCGGCGCGGTCCTCTACGAGATGCTGACCGGGCGGCAGCCGTTCGGCGGCGCCGAAGTGGTCGACATCATGCGCACGGTGCTGCAAGACACCCCGCAACCCCCGAGCGCGCACAACGCACGCGTGCCGCCGGAGCTCGACGCGCTCGTGCTGCGAATGCTCGCCAAGCGGCCCGACGAGCGACACCCGAGCGCACGCTGGTTGTACCGCGAGCTGCGCCAGGTCGAAGACAGGCTCGAGAAGGAACCGAGCGGCGCCGCACCCCGCGCCGACACCCCGGCTCGGAAAGTCTCGGCGCAGGACCCGACGCTGGTCATGGGCGACGAGCCCCCGGCGCCGGCCGGAGCACCGAAGCTTGGGCCGATGAAACGCTTCGGCGGCCGGCTCGCCGCGGTCGCGGCTGCCGTTCTGGTCGCCGCCGCAGTGATCCTCCTCGCACCGTGGCGAGAATCTCCGCCTCCGCCCGTGGCTCAGGCCGCGGCGCCGATAGTCTCCGTCGCGCCGCCGATGGTGGAGGCGCCGCCCGAGCCGCAGGGACCACCGCCGGTGGCTGCGCCCGAGAAGCCGCCGGAGCCTGCGCCGCGGCCGAAGGTGCCACCGCGCGTTGCGAAGAAGTCGCCTGAGCCGGTGCCCGTCGCGGCGCCGGAGCTCCCGCCGCCGGTCGAGGTGGTCGCCGCACCGCCGCCCACGCCCGCCCCGCCTCCCCCGCCGCAGACCGGGAAGATCGTCCTCGCGGTGTCGCCGTGGGGCGAGGTCTACGTCAACGGAAGGCTGCAAGGCACGACGCCGCCGCTCGCCGAGGTCGAGCTTCCGCCGGGCCGGCATCGGGTCGAGATCCGGAACTCCGCGCAACTGCCGTATCACACGTTCATCGAGCTGCAGGCTGGCCAGACCCAGCCGATCCGCTACAGTTTTTCGAACTAGATCCCGCCGCGGCGCGGTCGCGCGCGGTTCGCGCCGCCTGCTAAATTCCGTTCCGTGGATACCCTCACGCACGCCTTGAGCGGGGCGCTTGCGGCGCGCGCGACTGCCCCGGCGAACGCCCGCATATCGCTCACCGCGCGGGTCACCGCGGGCTTCTTCGTCGCCGCGTTCCCCGATATGGACTGGGTGCTCGCATACGTCTCGCCGGTCGCCTACATCACCGGCCACCGCGGCGTGACGCACTCGGTGCTGCTCCTCCCGCTCTGGGCCGGGCTGCTCGCCTGGCTGTGCGCGAAGATCGGCCGCGGCAGCGCGACGTGGCGCGACTACTACGGCGTGTGCGCAATCGCCCTCGGCATGCACATTCTCGGCGACCTGATCACCTCGTTCGGCACGATCGTCTTCGCGCCCGTGTCGGACGCGCGCGTCGCGTGGAGCACGACCTTCATCATCGATCTCTGGTTCACCGGGATCATCCTGGCCGGGCTGGCCGCCGCATGGCTCTGGCGCCGCTCGCGGGTCTCGGCGGTGCTCGGCCTCGCGGTGCTCGCCGGGTATGTCGGCATGCAGGCGGTGCTGCATTCCCGCGCCGTCGAGATCGGTTCGGAGTACGCGCGACGGCAGGCCCTCGAAGCGGCACGCGTGACGGCGGTGCCGCGCCCGGTGTCGCCGTTCAACTGGATGATCGTGGTGACGGAGAAGGACCAATACCACTACGCGAACGTGAACCTCGTCCGCGACCGGATGCCGCCCGCGCCCGGGGCCGACGCAGGTTTCGTCGAGCGTCTCGATACCGCATACGCGCCGGTTGCGCAGGCGCGGTGGATTACCGTGTCGAAGTTCGGCGAGGAACCGGCGCAGCGGAAGCTTGCCTCCGCTGTCTGGGGCGCCCGCGACCTTGCGTTCTTCCGCTGGTTTGCAGACTACCCGGCGCTTTACCGGATCGACGCCGGCAACCCGTCGCGCTGCGTCTGGTTCGAGGATCTACGCTTCAACACGCCGGGCCGCGAGGGCAATCCGTTCCGATTCGGGGTCTGCAATCAGGACGGGGCGCACGACTGGGTGGCGTTCCGGCTGCGCGACGACGGCACGCGCGAACCTGCGCGCTAGGTCAGGCGCCTCCCCCGGCGCGCAGGAAACCGAAGTCGCAGCCGTGCTCCGCCTGGAGCACGGTGTCGGCGTACAGACGCGCGTACCCGCGCATCGGCTTGTCCTTGGGTCGCCACGCGGCGCGACGCCGGGCGAGTTCTTCGTCGCTCACCAGCAGATCGATGCGCTTGCGCGTCACCGAGAGCCGGATGCGGTCGCCGTCCCGCACGAGCGCGAGCGGGCCGCCGATCGCCGCTTCGGGTGACACGTGCAGCACCACTGTCCCGTACGCCGTACCACTCATGCGGGCATCGGAAATGCGGATCATGTCCTTCACGCCGCGCTTCGCAAGCCGGCCGGGAATCGGGAGATAGCCCGCCTCGGGCATTCCGGCACCGATCGGGCCGGCGTTCTGCAGCACCAGCATGTCGTCGGGCTCGACGTCCAGGTTGGGGTCGTCGATGCGGCGCGCGAGATCCTCCAGGTCCGAGAACACGACTGCGCGACCTTCGTGCTCGAACAGCTTGGCGTCGGCCGCCGCCTGCTTCAGGATCGCGCCGTTCGGCGCGAGGTTGCCGAACAGCGCGACCAGACCGCCTTGGGGGGCGAACGGTTCGGCGCGACTGCGCACCACCGCGCGATCGACCCACGGATCGTCGTCCGCGAGTCGTTCGCCGAGGGTCTGCCCCGCAACCGTCCGGCAATCGAGGTGCAGGAGGTCCTTGATCTCGCGCAGGACCGCCCCTACACCACCGGCTGCGAACAGGTCCTCCATGTAGCCCTGGCCCACCGGCTTCAGATCGACGAGCGTCGGCGTCGTTTCGGCGAGCGCGTTGAGCCGGTCGAGATCAACCTTTATGCCCGCGCGTCCGGCAATCGCCGTCACGTGGATGATCGCGTTGGTCGAGCCGCCGATCGCCAGCAGCACACGCAGCGCGTTCTCGACCGATTGCGCGGTGACGATGTCCGCCGGTCGCAGCTTCTCGTGCGCCAGCGCGACCGCGCGCGCCCCGGTCGCTTCGGCCATCCGCAGCCGGTCGGCGTGCACCGCCGGGATCGCCGCGCAGCCCGGCAGGCTCATCCCGAGCGCTTCGGTGATGCTCGCCATCGTGCTCGCCGTGCCCATCACCGCGCAGGTGCCGGCCGTGGTGGCGAGGTTGCCCTCGATCTCCCCGATCCGTTTCGCATCGACCTCGCCGCGCCGGTACGCCGCCCAGAAGCGCCGGCAGTCGGTGCACGCGCCGAGCCGTTCGCCCTGGAATCGGCCGGTCATCATCGGCCCGACGGTAAGGTGGATCGCCGGCACGTTCGCGCTCAGCGCGCCCATGAGCTGCGCCGGAGTGGTCTTGTCGCAGCCGCCGACGAGCACGACTGCGTCCATCGGCTGCGCCCGGATCATCTCCTCGACGTCGATCGACATCAGGTTGCGGAACACCAGGCTCGTGGGGTTGAGGAACACCTCGCCGAGCGAGATCGTGGGGAACTCGAGCGGCAGGCCCCCGGCCGCGATCACGCCGCGCTTCACCGCGTCGACCAGCTCGGGCGTCGTGCGGTGGCAGTTGTTGAAGCCGCTCGCCGCGGTGGCGATGCCCACGACGGGCCGGTCGAGCATCGCGGTCGAGTAGCCCATCGAGCGCGCGAACGAGCGGCGCAGATAGCGCGCGAAGTCGCGGTCGCCGTAGTTGGTGAGGCCGCGATCGAGGCCGGTCGGTTCGGTCATGAGCTCGCTTCCGGGAAGAACGACGCGCGATCATACCGCCGCGGCCGCGTGCGATCCTTGCCGCCCCGTGCACGCAACCGCCGCGATCGACCCCCCCGCGGCATTTCGACTTCGGGGATAATCACGGCCGAAGCGGCCCTGCGGGCCGCATCTTTTTTCCCCCACCGTGTTCAAGTACTACTTCGACGACTTCCATCCCGGCTGGACGTTCGAGTTCGGCGCACGCACGCTCTCGGCGGAGGACATCATTTCCTTCGCGCGCCAGTGGGATCCGCAGCGCTATCACACCGACGAGGAGCAGGCCCGCGCCTCGCCCTACGGCGGCCTGATCGCAAGCGGCTGGCAGACCGCGTGCGTGGGCATGCGGCTGATGTGCGACGGCTACCTCAACGAGAGCGCCTGTGTCGGCTCGCCTGGCATCGAGGAGATCAGGTTTCTGAAGCCGGTGCGCCCCGGCGACACGCTGCGGTTCCGCTCCACGGCGACCGAGGCGCGCCCCTCCAAGACCAAGCCGAACCGCGGCACGGTGACGTTCACGTGGGAAGTCATCAACCAGCTCGACGAGGTCGTCCTGTCGATGATCGGCACGCAGCTTTTCCTGCGTCGCACGGCTGCGGCAGAGGACGACGCGTGACGAAGAAATTCCATTTCGAGGACTTCACGCCCGGGCGGGTGTGGGAGATCGATGGCCCGACGGTCGGCAAGGACGAGATCGTCGAGTTCGCGCGCCGCTTCGACCCGCAGTACTTCCACGTCGACGAGCGCATGGCGGAGGACTCCCCCTACGGCGGCCTGATCGCGAGCGGCTGGCAGACCGTCGGCATCTGCATGCGCCTCATCTGCGATGCCTACCTCCTGCAGGCGGCGAGCCTCGGCTCACCCGGCGTGAATGAGGTGCGCTGGACCAAGCCGGTGCGGCCCGGCGACCGGCTCAGGATGAAAATGACCGTGCTCGAGGCCAAGATCTCGCGCTCGAAGCCCGACCGCGGCACCGTGCTGCATCGCTGGGAGGTTTACAACCAGCACGGCGACATGGTGATGCACATGGAAGGCTACGGGATGTACGCCCGGCGCCCCGAGTGATGGCCGCGGCGGTCCAGCTCGCGCACAAGGTCCACGTCCTCGGCCGCAAGGAGGATCTCGACACGGTGCGCGTGCCCGGGAAGGTGGCGATCGTGCTCGACGTCCTGTTCGCGACCTCAACCATCGTCACCGCCGTGGCGCACGGAGCTTTGGGTGTGATCCCGGCGCGCGACGAGGCGGCGGCGCGCGACGAGGGATCGCGGCACCACGCCGGCTCGTTCGTCCTCGCCGGCGAGTTGTACGCGGAGACGCTGCCCGGATTCGCGCCGCCGACGCCGCTCGCGCTGGTCGAGCACGGCGTCGCTGCCAAGACGGTGATCTACTCCACCACCAACGGCACCGTGGCGCTTCAGGGGGCGGCGGGCGCCGAAGACGTGTACGCGGCGGCATTGCTCAACGGTCGCGCCGTTGTCGAGCACGTCCTCGCGGCGCACCGCGACCGGACGATCCTGATCGTGTGCTCGGGCTCGATGGGCAACTTCAACCTCGAGGACTTCTACGGCGCGGGCTATCTGGTCGACCTCCTCGCCGGGCAGCTCGGCGAGGGTGCGGATTTCTCCGACGCGGCCCGCGTCGCGCGCGCCCTGTACCGATCGGGCGACCCGTTTCCGACCCTGCGCGAGTGCCGCGTCGGACGCATGATGGCCGAGCGCGGCCTCGAGCACGAGATCGAGTTCGCCGCGCAGCGCTCGACCCTCGACGTGGTGCCACGCCTGCAGGGCGGGCGGCTGGTGCCGGTCTAGCCCCACCGGAGGCGATTCTTCGTCGGCGGTTGGGGCAGCAGGAATCCGTACGCGGGCGCCCTCGGTCCGTTGTCGCCGGCGGCGGAGCGGTTAGACGTCGCCGAAGTGCTTCCCCGCGTAGCCGAACCAGCCCATCAGCAGCCGCGCAACGCCGTAGGCGATCCAGATCCGCACGCGCATCCCGAGCGGTTTCTTGCGCCAGCGCGGCCGCGAGACCGGCATCGCCCCGGCTGCGATGCGCTCAATCAACCGCTCGCGCAGCTCCTGCGCGAAGCGCCGGTCCTCGACCACGACGTTGGCCTCGCGCGAGAGCAGCAGGCTAAGCGGATCGATGTTCGACGAACCGACCGTCGCCCAGCGCCCGTCGACCACCGCGACTTTCGCATGCAGAAAGCTCGCGCCGTACTCGTACAGCTGCACGCCCCCGTCCAGGAGCTGGCCGTACAGCGCGCGCGACGCGTAGTGCAGGAGCACGTACTCGACTCGCTTCTGGAGCAGCACGACCACCCTCACGCCGCGGCGTGCCGCTGCGATCAGCGCGTGGCGGAACGCAACCCCCGGAAAGAAGTATGCGCTCGCCAGGATGATCTCCTCGTTCGCGTTCTCGATCGCGGCGAGGTAGGCGTCTTCGATGTCCGAGCGATGGCGGAAGTTGTCGCGCACGAGAAAGGCCGCACGCTGGAATCCCGCCGCCGCCGGCGCGACGGGAGCCGGCACGGCCTCCCACCACTCCCGGAAGTTGGAGAGCGCGACGAGGCGCCAGAGGCGGTCGGCCTCCGCGCGGATCTCCGCGACGAGCGTGCCTTCGATTCGCACTGCGTAGTCGTAGCGCGGCGGCTTGTGACCGGGCGTGTGCATGTCGTCGATGATGTTGATGCCGCCCACGAACGCCACTCGCCCGTCGATCACGGCAATCTTGCGGTGCAGCCGCCGCAGCCGGGTGCGGCGGAAGTCCCAGGGCGAGATGTCGGGCCGGTAAATGCCGAGCGAGACGTTGGCCGCGAGCAGCCGGTCGCGGATGCCGCGGCTGTAGCGCTTCACCGTCATGCCGTCGACCAGCACGTTCGTGCGTACGCCCTGCGCAGCCGCCTCGGCGAGCGCGCGCGCGATACGCCGCCCGGTCGCGTCGTCGGCGAAAATGTAGGTTTCCAGGTAGACCTCGTGCCGCGCCGACGCGATCGCAGCCTCGAGGGCGGGGAAGAACGCCGCGCCGCTCTCGAGCAGCGTCAGGCGGTTGCCGTCGAGGAGCTGCATCGCGCGCCGCGGCAGCGCGACTTCAGTCGAACGCGAGGCGCGCGGTCAGCATCGCGTGGTCGGAGATGCGTGACCACGAATGACCGTGGTGGACCTCGGCGTGATGGATGGAGAAGCCCCGCACATAGATGCGGTCGAGCCGGAACAGCGGCAGCCGGCTCGGGAAGCTGCGCGCCGGCCGTCCGCGATGGTCGCGGAACGCCTCCACCAGCCCGAGCTCGGTCGCCAGGCGGTGACCGACGCGGTTGCGCCAGTCATTGAAGTCCCCGGCGACGATCAGCGGGGCATCGTCGGGAACCAGCTCGACGATGCGGTCGATCAGCGCTTTGAGCTGCTGTCGCCGGCCGCGCTCCACCAGCGCAAAGTGCACGCACAGGCAATGCAGGCTGACGTCGGTGCGCGGAATGCGCACTTCGCAATGCAGGACGCCGCGGCTCTCGAACGGATGCGACGAGACGTCCTGGTTCTCGGCCGAGACGATCGGGAAGCGCGACAGGATCGCGTTGCCGTGGTGGCCGTGGTCGTACACCGCATTCCGGCCGTACGCGAACTCGCCCCAGACCGAGTCGGCGAGGAATTCGTACTGCGGCTCGTCCGGCCACTCGTGGAACCGGGTCGCGTGCTGCTCGTGCCGGCCGATCACCTCCTGCAGAAAAACGATGTCGGCGTGGAGCCCGCGCAATCGATCGCGCAGCTCGTGGATCACCATTTTCCGGTTGAAGGCCGAGAACCCCTTGTGGATGTTGTACGTGGCGACGTGAAGATCCATCTTGCGTTGCGATCGCTCCTTGCCTCGATTGTAGTTTCCCGGGCGGCTTACTGCCCGACGTGGATCAAGGCAGGTCGATCTCGAAGTAGCGTTCGAGCAGCCCCGGATCGTCGAAGTGACGCCGTCCGATGAACGCGGTCGCATGCCGGCCCCACTGGCGCATCGCCCCGGGCTCGCGGATCCCCATCGGCCAGAACAGCCAGCGCTCGCCGCGCTCGGTACCCGGCACAATGCCGTCCGGCCGGAACAGGCTCCGGTGCGTGCCGTCCGGCCCGCGCAGCGAGCGCAGCGCGTCGTCCGAGGCAAACCCGTACCCGCGTGCGCCGGAGGAATCCCGCTCCGCGAAGGCGGCGCGCTCGAGATAGTGCGTCCCGGAAGCGATGCGCAGAACGACCCGATCCCCAGGCCCGAGCGCAGGCAGCCGCTGCGGGACGAACGCGGTCTCTTCGATCGTGTACGGCAGGTCGCGCAGCCGGGCGCGCGGCGTCGGGAAGAACATGTGGTAGCAGCCGCAATTGTGCATCGTGTCGAAGAGAACGGGATCCCCGTCGGGCGCGAGCGTCACGCGCCAGGTCAGGCCGTCGAGCTGGCCAGCGAGCAGATCGAGCGGCGCGCGCTCGGGGCGCGACGGAAACCAGAAGCTGTACACGAGTTGCAGCAGCACGCGATCCCCGACGCGCGCGTAAGCGACGCGCGTGAACGCAACCGGACGCTCCCCGTCCACCGTAGCTGTGCCGCCGGCCCCCGGCGCCGGGAATCCCGGGCGATCGTTGGCATCCGACTCGTCGATCTCGAGCACCGGCGCGAACGCGGCGATCAGGCGCTCCAGTTCTGCGCCCTCGGGACGCGGAACGCCGGGCAGCCCCGCAGTGGCGCGCGCGAGGATCGCGGCCGCCTCGGTGGCCGCGAGCGTCACGTTCTCGCCCGGCGCATAGCGCACGAGCGTGCCGCGCACGGGCACCCGCTCCAGCGGCGTGTCGAAGGTCGCCTGCACGCCGTCCTGATAGCGGCTCACCCCGTACGCGAATGGAACGCTCGCGAACGCATAGAACCCGACGATGCGCTTCCACGTGTCATAGTCGTCGGGCACGCTCGCCGCGTCCCTGAGCCGGTCGCGGCCATCCGCGGCCGCCAGGTCGTGATCGCGCAGCGTGCGCGAGCAGCCTTCGATCAGCACGCCGGGCACGACCGCGGGCCAGCCGTCAGCCGACAGGCGCCCTGCGACGGCCGGCCGGGCGGCCAGCGGCAGGTTGTCGAGCTCGGCGCGACGCGCGTCGCGGTCGAGGCCGATCAGCGCATCGACCCAGGCACGGTGCGCAGTATCGTCGAGCGGTGCAGTCCTGAAGCTTGCGAGGAACCGGTCGACTCGGCCGTAAGGGAAGCCTGCGATGCGGGCCGCGCCGCCGTCCGCCACACCCGCCCGCGCCACCGCATTGTCCAGCGTCGCATACATCCTCTCGCATCGCGCGACGAGGCTGTCCGGCGCGACCTCCCTGGAGGGCGTCGGCGCGGGCGTCGCGCACCCGCCGAGCACGGCGAGCGCGCCGAGCGCGACGATCGAGCGCGGCGCGCGGGTGCTCATCGCCGCGCGGCGCTCTGCCGCTCGATCTCTCCGATCATCGCGGTGAACTGGCGTTCGACGTTCCTGCGGACCGCGAACGTGCCGATCAGCGGCGGCATCGCGAAGTCCGGCACCAACCTCCCGGTGTACGCCACCCTGAGCGTCCCGCCGTTCTGGAGCAACTCGTAGCGCCCGGTCATCTCGCGGAAGCTGCCGCCCGTGGCGCGTGACTCCACGACGCTCGGCGGCTGCTCGCGGATCTCGTACCTCACGTCGAGCGGAATTCGGACCCAGAGGAAGCGCAGCTCGCCGCGCTGCTCAACCACCGCACCGTTGGCGCTGCGCGACACCGTCCGGCTCGAGTGCAGGTCCGGCACGAACGCGGCGTACCGGTCGTATTCGGTCAGCACGCGCCAGGCGAGGCCGGCGTCGGCGTCGAGGTCGCCGCGCGCCGTGATCACGTACGCGTCGCCTTCGCGCGCAGTTTCGACCACGATCTCGGCAGGGGCGGCGAGCGCTGCGCGCGCTACGAGCAGCGCGCCGGCCAGCAATGCACCGGCCCGGGGCGCGCTCAACGCACGCCCGCGGCGATGCGGTCGGGCAGCGCCAGGATCGCGTCGCGATTCGACCACGAGAAGCACCTGTCGGCGGCGGCCCTCCAGGGCAGCCACAAGGACTGCGAGTGCTCTTTCGGCGCGAGGCGAACCGGCAGCGGCTCGGGCAACGTGAGGCCGAACACGTGCTCGACGTTGTGCGTCACCCCGGGCGCGTAGCGGGATCGCCATTGGCGATAGATTTCATAGGTGTTCTCGATGCCCCAGTCGACGAGCGCGTAGCGCTCGGCCGCGAGGCCGGTCTCCTCGGCCACCTCGCGAATCGCCGTTTCGCGCAACGGCTCGTCCGCGCGCTCGACGCTGCCGGTCACGGACTGCCAGTACCCCGGCCACGGCGCACGCTCGAGCAGCAGCACGAGGAGGCTCGGCGTATGGATGACGACGAGGACGGAGCGGGGAATCTTGTGTTGCAAGGGGCTTGAGGGCAATGCCGGGTGCCGGGTGCTCGGTGACTAGCAAAGCAACCCAATCGCTCGCCACCGAACGCTAATCACTGTTCTCGCCCAGGATCGGGAGATCGAACGCCTCCGGATCGATGCCGTCGACGAACACCCAGAACGGAATGTCCTCGTCATAGCAGCCCTCGCCGACGCTGTCGAGCACCTCGAGCGCGGTCTCGAGACTGTCCGGATCGGCTTGCGCCAGCTCGCCGCAGTTGCGGAGCGTCAGCACGACGCCGCCCGGCTGCTCCCACGCCATTTCGGCGAGCACGTCGTTCAACGCGTCCCAGTTTCCGCCAAACCACTCGGGGAAAGCGAGCCGCTGCGCGAGGGTCGCGAGCAGCTGCTCCTTTGTCGTTACGCCGGTGAGATCGACAGCCCAGCGCGTGAGCCCGGTGCGCTCCGCCGCCGCGTCGAGTTCAGCGCCGTCCCCCGGGCGCGCGAAGATGCCCGCCTCGCCCGGGTCGCTGAGCAGCTGCTCGTAGTCCATCGCGCGAATCTACTCTCGGATCCTGCGGAACGTGCGGTAGTGGTCGTCGCTGTAATAGTACTCGTCCGAGGTGCGTGCGTCGCCGGTCGCACCGTGGCCCGCGACGATGCGGCGCGCGCCGCGATCGCGCGCACCGGGAGTCGGCACCGTGTACTCGCGGTAGTAGCCGCGCGAGCGCAGTGGCAGGCGCTTCTCGAAGTTGCCGAACGTCGTGCCGTCCCGCCTATACGGGAACGGCCCGCCTTTCCGGATCAGCGCGAGCGTCTCGCGGGCTTCCTTCGGCAGCTCGACGACGGCAACCTCGCGGAGCGACGGCACCTCGCGCGCGACGGCGCTTGCCGCGAAGGCGCAGAGGGCACAGGCGAGCGCGACCAGCAGCCGGTTCACCCGGTCCCCTTCGCGTACCCGACGTCCCATGCGCTCGAGGCTCAGGTCTTGCTCTCCGTCCGCAGCCGGATGTGCAGCTCGCGCAGCTGCCGCTCGTCGACCGGCGCCGGCGCCTGGGTGAGCAGGCACTGCCCTTTCTGGGTCTTCGGGAACGCGATCACGTCGCGGATCGACTCCGCCCCCGCCATCATCGTGACGATGCGGTCGAGCCCGAACGCGATGCCGCCGTGCGGCGGTGCGCCGTACTGCAGCGCATCGAGCAGGAAGCCGAACTTGCGCTGCGCTTCGTCGGCGCTGATCGCGAGCGCGCGGAACACCTTTGACTGCACGTCCGCACGGTGAATCCGCACCGAACCGCCGCCGATCTCCCAGCCGTTCAGCACCACGTCGTACGCCTTGGCGAGCGCGCGCGCCGGGTCGGACTCGAGGTACGCCTCGTGACCGTCCTTCGGGCTGGTGAACGGGTGGTGCATCGCGACCCAGCGCTTGTCCGCATCGTCGTACTCGAACATCGGAAAGTCGACGACCCAGAGCGGCCGCCAGCCGCCCTCGGCGTGACCCTTTTCGTGCCCGACCTTCTGACGCAGCGCGCCGAGCGCGTCGTTCACGACCTTCGCCGTGCCGGCGCCGAAGAACATCAGGTCCCCGCTCCGCGCGCCGGACCGCTCGACGATCGCCCGCAGCACGTCGTCCGGGAGGTTCTTGACGATCGGCGATTGCATGCCGTCGCGGCCCTTCTCGACGTCGTTGAACTTGATGTAGGCGAGCCCCTTCGCGCCATAGATCGACACGAACTCGGTGAAGGCATCGATCTCGCCGCGCGTGAGCTCGCCCCCGCGCGGGACGAGCAGCCCCGCGACGCGGCCGCCGGGCGCGCGGGCCGGCCCCGCGAACACCTTGAACTCGACGCTCTTCATCACGTCGGTCAGCTCGGTCAGCTTGAGCGGCACGCGGAGATCCGGCTTGTCCGATCCGTAGTCGCGCATCGCGTCGGCGTACCGCATGACCGGGAACGGGGACGGGAGGTCGATGTCCAGGACCTCCTTGAACACGGTCCTGACCATGCCTTCCATGATCGACCGGATCTCTTCCTCAGTGAGGAACGAGGTCTCGACGTCGATCTGGGTGAACTCGGGCTGGCGGTCGGCGCGCAGGTCCTCGTCGCGGAAACACTTGGTGATCTGGTAGTAGCGGTCGAACCCGGCCACCATCAGCAGCTGCTTGAAAAGCTGCGGCGACTGGGGCAGCGCGTAGAACTCCCCCGCGTTGAGGCGCGAGGGCACCAGGTAGTCGCGCGCACCCTCGGGCGTCGACCGGGTGAGCATCGGCGTCTCGATGTCCACGAATCCCTGCGCGTCGAAATACCGCCGCACCGCCATCGCGACGCGATACCTCAGCATCAGGTTGCGCTGCATCTCGCGCCGCCGCAGGTCGATCACGCGGTGCGTCAGGCGCACGTTCTCGCTCAGGTTCGTCTCGTCGAGCTGGAACGGCGGCGGGGTGGCCGGGTTGAGGATCTCGAGCGTCTCCGCAACGACTTCGATCTCGCCGGTCGCAAGCTTCGGGTTGACGAGGCCCGGCTCGCGCCGGATCACCCGGCCCGTCACTGCGAGCACGTACTCGCTGCGTACGCGCTCGGCCGCCGCGAAGGCCGCGGTGCGGCTGGGGTTGCACACGATCTGGACGAGCCCCTCGCGGTCGCGCAGGTCGATGAAGATCACGCCGCCGTGGTCGCGCCGCGTGTTCACCCAGCCGAAGAGCTTCACGGTCTGGTCGAGCTGGGCGGCAGTCACGTGGCCGCAATAGTGGGTGCGCATGTCAGGGAAAGGGGGAGAGGGAAGTGGAAAGGGTGCGCGGCGACGCTACGCCGCCATCACAACGGCGGCGTCTTCGTCGCCAAGGGGGCCGCACGGGGTGGCACGCGCGAGGGCACGGCGACGCCCATCGAGATGATGTACTTCAGCGCCTCGTCAACGCTCATGTCGAGCTCCACCACCGCGCTGCGCGGGAGCATCACGAAATAACCGCCGGTCGGATTCGGCGTCGTCGGGACGTAAACGCTGACGTAGTTGATGTCGAGGTGGTTCGCGACGTCGCCGCCGGGCGCGCCAGTCACGAAAGCGATCGTCCAGCTTCCGGGCTGCGGCCACTGCACCAGCACCGCCTTGCGGAACGCCTGGCCACCGGGCCGGAACAGCGTGTCGCTGATCTGCTTCACCCCGCCGTAGAGCGAGTTCACCACCGGGATCCGGCGCAGGATCGCCTCCCACACACGCAGCATGCGCTGTCCGATGATGTTGGAGGCCAGCACGCCAGTGACGAACACCACGATCACGGTGAGCACGAGCCCGAGGCCCGGGATCTGGTGCCCGAACAGTGCCGCCGGCTGCAGCGCGGGCGGCAGCAGCGTCAACACCTGGTCCATCGACGACACGATCAGGTGCAGCACCCAGATCGTGATCGCGAGCGGGATCCAGATGAGGAGCCCAGTGATGAGGTACTTTTTCATCGGCGAGGCGCGCTCGCGCGGCGGGAACCCGCGCCCTCGGCCGCGCGCCGGCGGCAGATCAGGAGCAGGCCGGACAGGCTCCGGCGCCGCAGGCTGGCGCGGCCGCCTTCGTGTCGCCCTTCTCGTCGGACTTGGGCGCGGCATCGGTCTTCGTCTCGGCCGGTTTCGCGGCCCCGCCCTTGAAGTCGGTGGCGTACCAGCCGGAGCCCTTCAGCTGGAAGCCGGCGGCGGTCAGCAGCTTCTTGAACGCGTCTTTCCCGCACTGCGGGCAGACGGTGAGCAGCGGGTCCGATACTTTCTGGAGGTACTCGTTTTGAAACCCGCACGAGGTACAGCGGTACTCGTAGATCGGCATACCAATCCCCGGAAAACTAGCGACAAGATTGGGGAGTATACCGGAACACACTGGATTTCCTCAGTGAAATCGGGATGTTGCGCGCCCTGTACACCTCCCTCCCGGCAATCGTCGTCGCAGAGCGACACTTCCCTTTTGCGTCGACTTCGCGACAACTATCGACCGTTTGTCGGCTTTTCACGCAACCGCGCTTGACGAGTGCGCGCGGCTGCGGCTAAATGCCGTCGTCATAAATGACGATGGCATGGCCGGGCGCGGCGCCAACTGCAACACCGAGTGCCGCGCGCAAAAGAACGGCACGCCACGCGACGGACGCCCGCCGGCGGGGGTGGCCTCTAGGGACGAAGAGATGCCACGCTTCTCGAGGAGCCGGTCGCCCGCACGCGGGAGCGATATCGCCAGCCGGGCCGCAATGCGGCCGCTGCTCCCTCCGTCCCGCACGCTCGATCCCCTCCTCGCGCTCGGCGGACCCGACGACACCGACCGCGACGGCCGCTGGATCCCGACCACGGCGGTCGACTAGTACGCCGCAACGCTGGCGAAGTGGTTCGGCGTGCCGGACGCGGATATCCCGGCGGTCGTCCCGAACATCGCGCGGTTTCCGACGCGGGATCTGGGATTCATGGCCTGAGCCGCGAGCGTTGCGCAGACGGAAAAAGGGGCCGCGCGGCACGCGCGGCCCGAGTCGTCTCAGGGAACGACTGAGCGAGCGGCGCGAGAGAAACAGAAAACGGAGGAAATGCCTATGAGCAACCCCGGCCAACGCGGCTTCACCCTGATCGAAGTCATGGTCGTGGTCGTGATCCTCGGCCTGCTCGCCGCGATCATCGTGCCGAAGGTGATGAGTCGACCCGACGAGGCGCGCGGCGTCGCGGCGCGCGCCGACATCGCCGCGATCACCCAGGCCCTAAAGCTCTACCGGCTCGACAACACCGCCTACCCGTCGACCGAGCAGGGCCTCGCCGCGCTTGTGCAGCGGCCGACGACGCAGCCGCAACCGATCAACTGGAAGCAGGGCGGCTACCTCGACCGCGTCCCGAAGGACCCGTGGGGCCGCGAGTACCGCTACCTGAACCCGGGCGTGCGCAGCGAGATCGACGTGTTCAGCCTCGGCGCCGACGGCGAGCCCGGCGGCGAGGGCAACAGCTCGGACATCTATCACTGACCGGACGCCGCCCGGCATGCGCACCGCGAACGCCACCGTCCGCCGCCCCTCCGGCTTCACGCTGCTCGAGGTGCTGGTGGTGGTGGTCATCCTCGCGGTGCTCGTGTCCCTGGTGACGGTGCGGATCGCGCCCGACGCGCGCCAGAGCCTGCGCGAGGAGGCGACGCGGCTCGCCGCCGTCCTCGGGCATGCCCACGACGAGGCGGTCGTCACCGGCGCGGCGTTCGCGTGGCAGCCAGACGCAAACGGTTACCGGTTCGTGCGACGCGGTCCGGATCGCGTGTGGCGCGCGGTGGACGGCGACGCCGCGCTGCGCGCGCGCACGTTCGTGACCGGGGTCCAGCTCGCGGCGGTCGAGACGCCGGAGCGCACCACCAACGCCACACCGGCGATCGTGATCCTGCCGACCGGCGCGAGCGGGCCGTTCCGCATCACGCTCGCGCTCGACGACCACCGCATGCGCGTGAGCTCCGACGGCCGCGGGCGCCCGGTGGTCGAGGACGCACATTGAGGAGTGCCGACATGAGACCAATGCGCGGCTTCACCCTGATCGAAGTTCTGGTGGCGCTCGCCATCCTCGCGGTGGCGCTCGCGGCCGTCATTCGCTCGGCGGGCATCGCCGCCGACGGCACGCTCGAGCTAAAGGAGCGCCTGCTCGCCACCTGGATCGCGCAGAACCGCGTCGCCGAATACAGCGCGCGGACACTCTGGCCCGACATCGGCACCCGCGCCGGAAACGCCGAGCAGGGCGGCGTCGCGTTCGCGTGGCGCGAGACGGTCACCGCTACGCCGAATCCGATGTTCCGGCGCGTCGAAGTGCAGGTCTACGGCCCGCGCACGCCGGAGCGCGCCTCGGCGACGCTCGTCGGGTTCGCCGTAAGGAGCGAATGACATGCGCCGCGCATCCGGATTCACGCTCATCGAAGTGCTCGTCGCGCTGGTCGTGTTCGCCGTGCTCTCCGGCCTGGCGTACCGGTCGCTTTCGGTCGTGCTCGACAGCCGCAGGCACATCGACCGGGAGAACCAAAAGTGGCGCGAGGTCGCGCTGTTCCTGGCGCGCCTGGAGCAGGACGTCGCAACCGCCGTCCCCCGCCCGGTGCGCGACGCGGGCGACGCGGTCGCCCCCGCAGTGTCCGGAACGCCCACCCCCGCGCGCACGCACGAGGGCCAACTCGTCCTGACGCGTACCGCGTTCGCGGCCGATCCCCGCGCCGCCGAGCCGCCGCGACGGCTCGGCTACCGGTTGCGCGGCGGCACGGTCGAGCTGCTCGCGTGGGCGGTACTCGACCAGGGCCCGCGCACCGAGCCGGTGGTGGTCGCCGCGTTGCGCGACGTCAAGGAGATGCAGGTGCGCTTCCTGGACCGCCGCAGTCAGTGGCACGTCCAATGGCCGCCGGCCGGCGCGACGGCGCCGCAGAAGGCCGTGCCGGCCGGCGTGGAGGTCGCGCTCACCCTCGTCTCGGGCGAGCGCATCGTGCGGCTCATGCCGACCGCGACGAGGCAGCCGCAGCTATGACGCCCGGCTCCGCCCAGCGCGGCGTCGCGGTCGTCCTCGCGATGCTCGTGGTCGCGCTCGCGGCGAGCACGGCCACGTACATGCTCTGGGCCGAGTCGCTGTGGCTCCGCCAGGTCGAAAACCTCGTCGCGCGCGCGCAGGCCGACTCGGTCGCGCGCGCCGCGACGCAGTTGGCCACAGCCATCCTCGCCGAGGACGACGCGACGGTCGACCATCTGGACGAGACGTGGGCGCGCCGCCTGCCGGCGTTCCCCGCCGAGGGGGCCACGTTGACCGGTGGGATCGCCGACGAGCAGTCGAAGTTCAACATCAACAACCTCGTCCGCGGCGCCGCGCCCAGCCCAGCCGACGTCGCGGTACTGCAGCGCCTGCTCGGGCTGGTCGGGCTGCCGGCCACGCTCGCCGACGCGATCGTTGACTGGATCGACCCCGACGACACGGTGACGCAGGGAGCGGGCGCGGAGGACCTCGACTACCTCGCGAGGCAGCCTGCCTACCGTGCGCCGAATCGCGCGCTCGCGGACGTGGGTGAGCTCGCCCACGTGAAGGGAATGACCCCGGAGGCGCTCGCCCGCCTCGCGCCGCACCTCACGGCACTGCCGGACGAGACGCCGGTGAACGTGAACACCGCATCGGCCACCGTGCTCCTCGCATTGGTTCCGGCACTGTCGGCGGCCGAGGCGGCGCGCGTCGTCGAGGAGCGCGGTCGCGCGCCCTTCCGCGCGATCGAGGACTTCCAGCGCGCGCTGCCCCGCGCAGGGTCGGCACTGATCGACGGCCCGATCGACGTCAAGAGCCGTTTCTTCAGCGCGGAGGCGACAGTACGCGTCGGCCGCGTGACGGCGGGCTATCGCGCGCTGATCGAGCGCGGCGAGCGCGGGCGCTCGGTGGTCATCGCCCTCACCCAGATCCTTCCCTGACGACGCCATGGCCAAGAACGCAGCCGATAGCTACCTGCAGATCCACCTTCCCGAGCAGTGGCCCGACGACGAGCGCGTCCGCTGGTCGCGCCGCGCGGGCGGCCGCATGGAGGACGGCGTGTGCCCGGTGCGCGAGCTCCCGTCCGCCGACGAGACGACGGTGGTCGTGCCGGCTGCGCGCGTCGCGTTCACGCGCGCGAGCCTGCCGCGCGGGCCGGCCGCGAAGCTCGCGCGCCTCGCCCCGTTCGCGATCGAGGACGCGATCGCCCCGTCGCCCGAGAGCGTGCGCACCGCGCTCGTCCGCCATCTTGGCGAGGGCGAGTGGCTAGTCGCGGTGGTCGATCGCGACTGGCTCGATCACGCGCTCGACGAGCTCGCCGCCGAGGGCGCCGAGCCCGGCCGGGTGATCTTCGAGAGCGCGCTCGTGCCGTGCGAGCCCGGCGCCTGGAGCGTGGTGTGGCACGGCTCGGGCGGGTTCGCGGTGCTCGACGGCGGCGAGGCGATCGCGCTCGACGCGTCGGTCGACGGCCGCCCGCCGCTCGTGCTCAAGCTCGCCGCGGACGAGCGGCACGGTCGCCCCGACGCGCCGCGGAGCGTGCGCGTCCTCGCCGCCGGCGGCGCCGAGTTGCCGGACCTCGCGCAGTGGAGCGAGTCGCTCCACACGCCGGTTGCGGCGGCCGGCCGCTGGCAGCCCGAAGCGATCGACGCGCGGCGCGTCACGACCGCCGACCTGCTCGCCGACACCGGCGGGCCCGCGTGGGGCGACAGCGGCTGGCTGGCGCGGCTCCGGCCGGCGGCGCTGATCGCCGGGATCGTGCTCGGCGTGCACGGCCTTCTCACCGTCGGCGACTGGCTGCGACTGCGGTACGAGGCAGGTGCGCTGCGCGCCGAGGCGGAGGCCCAGTTCCGCAAGGCGTTCCCCGACGCGCGGACGGTGGTTGACCCCGCGCTCCAAATGGGCCGCGGCGTCGCCGGCCTGCGCCGCGCGGCGGGCGAGCCCGACGCCACTGATGCGATCCCGCTGCTCGCGCGCCTCGCACCCACGCTCCGGGCCGCGAACGTGCGCACGCAGGCGCTCAAGTACGAGCGCGGCCAGATGGAGCTCGAGCTCGTGCTGCCCGCGGGCGATTCGCGCGAAGCCCTCGCCGCACGGCTGCGCGCGCCGGGCCTGGTGGTGCGCGTCGAGCGCGTCGCTAGCAGTGGCGGTAGCGCGACCGCCATCGTACGCGTCGCTGCGGAGGGTGGCTGAGATGGAAGCATTGCGGGAGCTCTGGAACGCCCGCGAGCCCCGCGAGCGGATGGTGATCACCGCGGGCCTCGGCGCGCTCCTCCTCGCCGTGTTTTGGGCCTACGTCTGGGACCCGATCGCGACCGACCGCGCGCGCCTGGTGGCCGGGTTGCCGAACTTGCGCGCGCAGGCGCAGCAGATTGCGACCCAGGGTGCGGAGGTCGAGCGGCTGCGCAACGCGGTGCGCTCGCGCGGCACGCAATCCGCGCCGGACGCAGCGATCGGTGCGGCGGCGAAGTCGCTCGGGCTCGGCGACGCGATCGGCGCGGTGACCGCGCTCGGCGAAGGACGCATCCAGGTCGCGGTCAAGCCGGTGGCCTTCGATGCGCTGGTGCGCCTGCTCGGCGAACTCGCCGCTGGACAAGGGCTCGCGGTGGAGTCGCTGGTCGTCCGCGTTGCGCCGGAGCCGGGCCGGGTGCAGGTCGAGACGCTGGTGCTGCGCGCGGAAGGGGCGGTATGAGCGCAACGGAGACGGCAATGCGGCTGCTCGACGGTCGGGCTGCGGCGACGCTAGCGCGCACGCTGCCCGCCGCGGCGCTCGTCGCGGCGCTCGCGCTCGGGGCGTGGCTCGGCGCAGGCTGGTTCGTCTACTTCACCACGCCGCCGGCCGTGCCCGTCGCGCCCGGGCGCGAGCGGGTGACGATCGCGGCGGCGACGCAGGCGGCGGCGGAAGCGCACGTCTTCGGCGTGGCGCCGATCGCCGGCGACATCGCCGTGAGCACGCTCAACGTCAAGCTCAAGGGCGTGTTCGCCGGCCGCGGGGGGGCGCCCAGCTACGCGATCGTGAACACCGGCGACGCCGACCAGTCGGCGAGCGTCGGCGCCGAGATCTCGCCCGGTGTCGCGCTCGATTCGGTGCATGCGCGCCACATCGTCCTCAAGCGCAACGGCATCTTCGAACGCGTGAACCTCGAGGAGCGGCCGATGCTCGCGCAAGCGGCGCCGCGGCCGGTCGCGCCGCCTTCCGCCGCTGCCCCGGCGCCAAATGCGGCGGCCACCGAGACGTCCGCCACACCACCGTCGCCCGGACAGCCGCCGGCCGGACCGGGCGCGCGCTTCCAGCGGCCGGAACCCTACGCCCCGGTCGGCGACGTGCCGACCGAGCCTCCTCCTCAGGCGCCCGCCCCGCCGAAGCCGCCTGCGAAACAGGGCAGCGCGCAAGGCCTAGTTGTGTCGTCGGTCCCCGCCGGTGGTCTGCTGGAGCGCATCGGCCTGCGCCCCGGCGACGTGGTCACGTCGGTGAACGGTCAACCGGTTGCGAACGAGGTGGACGTGGCGGGCGCCCTGCAAGGCAGCAGCCCGCTCGCGCCGGTGAACGCAGAAGTGATGCGCGGCGGCGCGATCGTCCCCCTGACCGTGAGCGCGGCCACCGCGCTGCGGCCGTGACGAGCGAAGACGAGCGGAACGGAGAACGACAATGACAAACTGCATCGCACGCGGCCTCGTCGCCGCACTTGCCCTCGGCGTCGCGGCCGCCGGCGGCC
>Ga0105107_10000062_pt1 | contig 55104 bp, 54 predicted proteins | sample PPLLaktember2015_6_FD_79335 | JGI IMG/M metagenome (GOLD analysis project Ga0105107, IMG submission 79335) | Freshwater sediment microbial communities from Prairie Pothole Lake near Jamestown, North Dakota, USA - PPLs Lake P8 Core (1) Depth... | ecosystem: Environmental > Aquatic > Freshwater >...
GCTGTTCAGTGCGACGACCAGACTCGCGCCCAGTGCGCGGGCCTGCGCGAGATAAGTGACATGGCCGCGATGCAGGATGTCGAACACGCCGTTGGTGAATACCAGCGGTCGTGCCAGTTGCGCCGCGCGCGCCGCCGCGTCGGCTGGAGCGCAGATGCGGTGTTCAAAATCCGGGGTGTCTGGCATGAGAGCGCAGTCTACGCGCGGGTGGCGGCCGCGACAAACGCCGCGCTCAGGCCGTCACCATTTCCTTGCGGAAACGGTTGAGGTCCTTGACCGACGCAAAGGTGCGCCCGAACAGCAGCGACAGGTTGTGCAGGATCACGGTGACGACTTTCTGCTCCCACTCCCGGTCGAAGCGGATTTGCTGGTCGAGCCAGTGTTCGAGCCATGCCGGATCCGGCAGCTTGCTCTGCACCGTGTCGTTGGGAAACAGCGCCTTGTTCACATGCAGATTGGTCGGGTGCAGGGGCTTGCCGCTGCGCCCGGAACTGGCCATCAGCACACCGACCTTGGCGAAGGCGGTACGTGCCGCATCGCCGACCGTGTTCAATGCGCGTTTCATGTATTGCAGATAGGCGCCGCCGTGGCGGGCTTCGTCGCGCGAAATCAGATTGTAGATATGCCGGATTACCGGATCCGTATGCCACTGCATTGCGCAGCGGTACCAGTGGTTGAGGCGGATTTCACCGCAGAAATGCAGCATCAGCGTCTCCAGCGGCGGGGCCGGGTCGAAGGCGAAGCGCACTGCATGCAGTTCTTCCGGTGTTGGCGCCAGTTCGGGGCGGAAGCGCCGCAGATACTCGATCAGTACCAGTGAATGTTTCTGCTCCTCGTAGAACCACACCGACATGAAGGCGGAGAAATCGCTGTCATGCTGGTTGTCGCGCAGGAACATCTCGGTTGCCGGCAGCGCAGCCCATTCGGTGATCGCATTCATCTTGATGGTCAGTGCCTGCTCGTCGGACAGCAGCGCCGGGTCGTGGGTGTCCCACGGGATGTCGTCGGCCATGTTCCAGCGGATGCGCTCCAGCGACTTGAATATTTCGGGATAAAGCATGTGGCCGGTGATGACAGATTCGGTTTTGGGTTGCATTACGGTGTCCGGAGCCATGACGATGCAATGGCCATTATAGTTGCGGAATTGTGTCAACAATGCGATCTGCCGGCTCGCGGGTCGCCCGCCGTTCGGTAACCGTGAGCCGCGCCACATTGCGGGCCATCAATACGACATTGTCGAAGCCGAGCTGGTCGCCGAGGAGGAGTGCGAGATGGCGCATGGGTCAACGCGCGCACCGGCAGCGGTCGGAGCAGTATTTGACGGCATCCCAGACCTTTGCCCAGCGGCGGCGCCATACCATGGGCCGGCCGCAGGCGATACAGGTTTTCACCGGGAGATCGGACTTTCGCACGGCGGTTAGTCCCGCTGCATCAACGCCGTCTGCGTTCGACGCGCCAGCGCTCCAGTGCGTAACGCAGGTCGTCGAATGAACGCAGCAGCAGTACGCCTTGCGGCGCCTTGCGGGCGCGAGCCAGCGCACCGCCGCCCCCCCAGATTTCGACCTCCTCGGGCAGCAGCCCGCGCAGTTCGGTCAGTCCGGCAAGTGCCGCGTTCTGGGTGATGGCGCTGCTGAAGGACAGTGCCACCACATCCACCGCATAGGCCGGCGCCGCATCCTTGATATCGATGGTCGGCGTTTCGGTGCCGAGCGCAACGCAGGCTGCACCTTCGGCCGTCAGCACGGCCTCCACCATCAGCAGGCCGATGCGGTGCTTTTCGCCGGGCAGCGAGGTCAGCAGCACGCGCGGTGCCGAACCGCGTCCGGGCTGCGCGATGATCGCGTTGCGCAGGATGTTCTGGATGTGCTCCGAATAGAGGTGTTCGTCGAATATTGCCACCTTGCCGACAAGCCAGGCTTCACCGATCCAGTGGTTCAGTGCCGTGACGGTTTCAGTGACAAAACGCAGCAGCCCCTGCTTCATCAGCGCCTGCAGCAGGGCGTTGCGGAAGCGGTCAACATCGTGCTGCAGCAGATGGTCGATGATCACGGCGATCTCCGGTGGCGTCGAGGTCGCGGGCGTTTGCGCCGCGATCAGCCGCGTCAGTTCGACGGCGCTCTGATTGATGATCTTTCCGGGGCGATGGCCGCTGTCGATCAACAGCCGCAGCAGCCGCAGTTTTTCCAGTTCCGGCAGCGTGTACAGGCGTTCGTCGTGCTGGTCCCGCTGCGGTTTCGGGAAGCCATAGCGCCGCTCCCATACCCGCAATGTGTCTTTCGACAACCCGGTATCCCGTTCCACCGCGGCAATGTTGTAGCAGGCGTTTGGCTGGTCTGCAGTGACGCTGGGTGCTGTGTTCATATGTCCTGGACAAAACTAAGTTTATAGCCCATTTAATGGGAATTTATGGCGTCATTGGGTATCTTTGACCTGGACATTATTGGCCAGCCGTTGGACAAAGTCAATGGCTCGCCGGGGCCGCCGGCGATTGCCGACCGCCTGTCTGCCGACCGCTGTGGTGGACATTTTGTGATCGCATCAACAGGAACAGGAATAGGGATGAATGCACCTGAACAATGGCTGTTACCCGACGTGCAGGCGATTGCCGATCGCCGCAACGTTTTTATCAATCATGTGGGCGTGAAGTCGCTGGTGCATCCGGTGCGTGTCAGCGCGGCTGACGGCAGCGTCGTGTCGACGGTGGCCACCATCGACATGACCGTCGGGCTGCCGCCCGCGGTCAAGGGCACCCATATGTCGCGATTCATCGAGGTGTTGCAGCAGGCGGATCACGCGGTCAATGCCGAAACGTTCGGGCAGTTGCTGTCGCGGATGCTGCAGCGGCTGGGTGCGGAAAGCGGCATGATCGAGATGCGCTTTCCGTATTTCATCAGCAAGCGCGCGCCGGTATCGGGCGTGGCCAGTCTGCTGGATTACCAGGTGCGGCTGCGCGGTGAACGCGCGGGCGACCGCACGTTGTTCACCACCCAGGTGGCGGTCCCGGCAACCAGCCTGTGTCCCTGTTCCAAGGAAATCTCCGAATATGGTGCGCATAACCAGCGCTCGCATATCACGATCACAGTGCAGGGCGAGCAGGCGCTCGCGATCGAGGAACTGGCCGGCATTGCCGAGCAGGAAGCTTCCTGCGAGGTCTACGGCCTGCTGAAACGCCCGGACGAGAAATATGTGACGGAACGGGCCTATGACAATCCCAAGTTCGTCGAGGACCTGGTGCGCGACATTGCACTGCGCCTCGACGCCGATGACCGCGTGCGCGCATACACCGTCGAAGCGGAGAATTTCGAGTCCATCCACAACCACTCGGCTTACGCGCTGGTCGAGCGCAGCAAGTAGGCGGCGATCATGCGCAATACGTACGGCAAGCGCATTGCTGTCATCGGCGCGGGGATCGCCGGATTGTCCGCAGCATGGCTGCTGTCGCGGCAATATGCGGTTACGCTGTTCGAGGCCAACGACTATCTCGGCGGACATACGCATACGGTGGATGTCACGCTCGATGGCGTAACCGCTCCGGTAGACACCGGCTTCCTGGTATTCAATGACCGGACCTATCCGAACCTGATCGCGTTGTTCGATCATCTGGGTGTGCGGTCGTGCGCGAGCGACATGTCGTTTTCGGTGCGCATCGAAGCGGCGAATGTCGAGTGGTCCGGCAGCAACCTCGCCACGGTGTTCGCGCAGCGGCGCAACCTGCTGCGCCCGCAATTCTGGGGCATGCTGTCGGATATCCTGCGGTTCAACCGCGAGGCGACCGCGCTGGCGCACTCGGGCTGCACCCCGGCGACTTTGGGCGAATTTCTCGATGCCGGAGCCTACGGACGGGCGTTCCGGGAGTGGTATCTGCTGCCGATGGCCGGTGCGATCTGGTCCTGTCCGACGACCGCGATGCTCGATTACCCCGCGCAGACTTTTTTTGCGTTTTGCCACAATCATGGCCTGTTGCAGGTCAGTGACCGGCCGCAATGGCGCACCGTGAGCGGAGGGGGACGCACTTATGTCGAGCGCCTGGCTGCCGGTATCGGGGAAATCCGTCTCAACAGTCCGGTGCGGGGCATCACGCGCCGGCTGAACGGCCCCCTGGTGCGACTGGCAGGCGGCGAATCGCGGGCTTTCGATGCGGTGGTGCTGGCCTGCCACAGCGATCAGGCGCTGCGCCTGCTCGATGATGCCGACGAGGCCGAGCGTAGCGTACTGGGGGCGATCCGCTACCAGGATAACGAAGTCATCCTGCACACCGACCGGCGGTTCCTGCCGCGGGCACGATCGGCGTGGTCGGCCTGGAACTATCACGCGGAGCGTGGCGCGGATCCCGCACAGCCGGTGGGGGTGAGCTACCTGATCAACCAGCTGCAGCCACTGCCGTTTCGGCGGCCGGTGATGGTCACGCTGAATCCGGGCAATCCGCCACACCCGGAGACCGTAATCGATCGCTATCAGTATGCGCACCCGGTATTCGACCGCGCGGGAACCGACGCGCAGGCGCGGCTGCGGCGGTTGCAGGGTCGCCGCGATACCTGGTTCTGCGGCGCTTGGGCGGGTTACGGGTTTCACGAGGACGGATTGAAGGCGGGTATGGCGGTTGCGGCAGATCTCGGGGCAAGCGCGCCGTGGCTTGCGCAACCGGCAACGTGGAAGGCCGCGGCATGAACGCAGGTGCATCGCTGCGGCTGTACACTGGGGATGTCATGCACCGGCGGTTGGCGGCAGCGGCACACGGTTTTCGCTATGGCGTGTTTTTCCTGCGCCTGCGCATCGATGCGCCAACCGGCCGACTGCCGGCGCTGCTGTCGCGCAACCATTGGAATCTGTTCAGCTTTCATGATGCCGATTACGGCCCGCGCGACGGCAGTGCGCTGGAACCCTGGCTGCGTGACCTGCTGGCCGGGAACGGACTGGCCTGTGCCGACGGCGCGATCTGGCTGCAGACTTTTCCCCGGGTGCTCGGCTACGTGTTCAACCCCGTGAGCTTCTGGCTCTGTCACGACCGCAGCGGCGCGTTGCGGGCAGTGGTCGCCGAGGTCAGCAATACCTTTGGCGAGCGGCACAATTACCTGATCGCCCATCCGGACACGCGGCCGATCACGGCCGGCGACTGGCTTACTGCGCGCAAGGTGTTTCATGTGTCGCCGTTCTTCCCGGTCCGCGGACAGTACCGGTTCCGTTTTAGCGAAACGGCAGCGCGCTGCTGTTTCCGCATCGACTATTGCGATGAAGGCGGCGTGCAGCTGATGACCAGCATCAGCGGCACAGATGCACCGCTGACCACGCGGGCACTGGCCCGCGCCTTTGTCCGATATCCGTGGATGACCGTCGGCGTGATGCTGCGTATCCATTACCACGCGCTGCGGCTGTGGCTCAAGCGCGTGCCATTTTTCACCAAACCCCTGCCTCCTGCTGACGAGACCACCCGATGAGCGATGTACTGACCAATCCCCTGACCCTGCAATCCGAGCCGGCAGCGGCGCGCTGGCTGTTCCACCTGCTGTCGCAGCTGCGCTGCGGGAGCATCGAAGTGCGTTGTCCGGACGGGCGCACGCTGGACTTTCCCGGTGCGCGACCGGGCCCGCATGCGATGCTGGCATTGGCCGACTGGGGTGTCTGCAGCGATATCCTCAGCCGCGGCGACATCGGGCTGGCCGAAGCGTATATCGCCGGTCGTGCCGACAGCGATGACCTGATCCAGCTGCTGCTGCTCGGCGCGCTGAACGAACAGGCGATCGAGCAGGCAGTCCATGGCCGGTGGTGGGCAACCCTCGCCTACCGGCTGCGTCACCTGCTGCGGCGGAACACCCGTGCGGGCAGCCGGAAAAACATCCACGCGCACTATGATCTGGGCAATGATTTTTACAGCCTGTGGCTCGATCCGACGATGACCTATTCTGCGGCGTTGTTCGAGGGGGAGGCCACGCGCAGCCTTGCCGCGGCGCAGACGGCGAAGTACGCGCGCATCCTGCGCACCCTCGGCGCGCGCCCGGGCGATCACATTCTCGAAGTCGGTTGCGGCTGGGGTGGTTTTGCCGAACATGCGGCGCGCGCCGGTTGCCGCGTCACCGGCATCACGATTTCGCAGGCCCAGCTCGAATACGCGCAGCAGCGCATTGCCGCTGCCGGATTGCAGGACCGTGTCGAGCTGAGGCTGCAGGACTACCGCGACCTCGACCGGCGTTTCGATCATGTGGTGTCGATCGAGATGTTCGAGGCCGTCGGCGAAGCCTACTGGCCGGGTTATTTCGCCATGTTGCACGACCGTCTGCAGCCCGGCGGCCGTGCCGTGGTGCAGACGATCACCATCGCCGAGGCCAAGTTCGAGCGCTACCGCACCGGGACCGACTTCATCCAGCAGTACATATTCCCGGGCGGCATGCTGCCGTCGCCGAGCCGTTTCCGCGACGTTGCTGGCGCGCAGGGGCTGGCGGTTGCCGAAATGCATTTTTTTGGCCTCGACTATGCCGAGACGCTGCGCCGCTGGCATGAGCAGTTCAACAGCGTCGCCCGCGACGTTGAAACCCGGGGGTTTGATGCGCGCTTCAGGCGCACCTGGCGTTTTTACCTGGCTTACTGCGAAGCCGGATTCCGGGCGCGTGCCACGGACGTGATGCATGCGTTGCTGGTGCATGCCTAAGACGATCCTGCTCAGCCTGGCATTGCTGTTGGCGCCGGCGGCCCATGCGGTCACTGCGCCGGGCGGGTTGCCACCGGCGGTATGCCGGGCGCTGGAGGACTGCCGGATGGTCGGTCAGGGCACCCTGCGCTGGTGGGGTTTCCATGTCTATGACGCCAGCCTGTGGTCGCGCAGCGGCCGCTGGCGGGCGCAGGCGCCGTATGCGCTGGCTATCCGCTATGCCCGTCAATTGACCGGTGTGCAGCTTGCGGATACCAGCGTCGATGAAATGCGCCGGCTTGGCGTGGGCGATGAAGCCGCACTTGAGCGCTGGGGCGCTGCAATGCGCCGTCTGTTTCCCGATGTGGCACCGGGCAGTCGCCTGATCGGGCTGCATCTACCGCAACGCGGCGCGTTGTTCTATACCGCAGACCGTTACCTCGGCGCGATCGACGATCCGGAATTTGCACGTTATTTTTTCGGCATCTGGCTGGATATGCGCACACAGAAGCCGGATCTCCGTGCGGCACTGCTCGCAGGCAATGGCCAGGCTGAGTAAGCGCGCCCTCGCGGCGTATGCCGCGGCAGGACTGCCGCTGGCGGCAGCGGCACTGCCGGTGTATGTGCATGCGCCAAAGTTCTATGCCAGTCTCGGCCTCGATCTGACGCTGATCGGCATGGTGCTGCTCGCGGTGCGCGTGCTCGACGCAGTCAGCGATCCGCTGCTCGGCGTGCTGGCCGACCGTGTCCCGGCGCGTTATGGCGGGCGCAAAACGATGCTGGCGGTAGCCGTACCCGCGGTGGCGCTCGGCATGTTTCTGCTGTTTCATCCGCCGGCGAACGGCAGCGGTCTGGTGTTGCCGCTGGTCGCGTCACTGATCCTGACCTACCTCGGGCTGAGCGCCGCGAGCATCAGCTATTTTGCGCTGGGCAGTGCGCTGTCGCGCGATTATGCCGAACGCACCCGCATTACCGCCGCACGCGGTGCCGCCGCGCTGGCCGGTGTGCTGCTTGCCGCTGCCGTGCCGGAGTGGCTCGCGCAAAGCCGCGGTGTCGCTGCCGGGCTGGGGACGTTCAGTACCGCATATGCGCCACTGCTGGTCGTGGCGGTGGCGGTGACGGTATTTGCCGGTCCCGCTGCGGCAGCGTCCACGGGGGCGCGCCCGGTGACGCTGGGCAGTTTGCTGCAACCGCTGCGCAATGCGCGCTTTCGCCGGCTGGCGGCGATATTTCTGGTCAACGGCGTTGCGGCGGCCATTCCGGCGACGCTGCTGCTGTTCTATGTCGCCGATGTCCTGCAGCGCGAGGACCTGACCGCGGTGTTCCTGGTGCTGTATTTCGTGGCGGGCGCTGCGGGCATGCCGGCGTGGGTGCGCCTCGCGGGGCTTGTCGGCAAGGGCAGGGCCTGGCTGCTCGCGATGGTGCTGGCCGTGGCGGCCTTTGTCTGGACCTATGTTCTCGGACCCGGCGAGGTATGGGCCTTTGGCGCGGTCTGCGTGCTGTCCGGGCTGGCCTTCGGCGCCGACCTGGCGCTGCCGGCGTCACTGCTCGCAGACGTGATCGACGGTGACGAGGACCGCGCCGGCCGGCCGGACGGCACGTACTTCGGTCTGTGGCACCTGCTGGAGAAACTCGCGCTGGCGCTGGCTGCTGGCGCCGCGTTCCCGTTGCTGGAGTCGCTGGGTTATGTGCCAGGCGCAGTGGCGGATGCGGGATCGGCATTGGCGGGCGTCTATGCACTGCTGCCGTGTGCGATCAAGGTGGCGGCAGCGCTGCTGTTGGCAACCGCCAGGCTGGAGGTCATGCGGGAACAACGGCTGTTGAAAGGAGCGGTGACATGAGGGCAGGACGTGCAGTATGGCTGGCGCTGGTTTTCGTGCTGGCGGGGTGCGGATCGCTACCGGTGGCGACCTACGAGGCTGAGCGGCCCGTGCTCGACCTGAAGCGCTATTTCGACGGTACGATCGATGCCTGGGGCATGTTCCAGGACCGCAGCGGCAAGGTCATCAAACGCTTTCATGTGCAGATCGATGCGCAATGGGCGGGCGATACCGGTACGCTCGATGAGCATTTCACCTATGCCGACGGCACGCGCAGCCGGCGCGTGTGGACCATTACCCGGTTCGACGCGCATCGCTACCGTGGCACTGCCGATGACGTCGTCGGCGAAGCGCGCGGCGAGGCCCATGGCAATGCGTTGCGCTGGCAATATGTGCTGAAGCTGGAAGTGGACGGGAAGACCTATGACGTGGACTTCGACGACTGGATGTACCTGATCGATGACCGGGTGATGTTGAATCGGTCGGTGATGAGCAAATTCGGTGTCCATCTTGGCGAAGTGACGCTCAGTTTCCGCAAGCGGACATGAGCCTGAACCCGCCCCTCAGGGACTGGCGCGGTGTCCGCGTCTGGATCATCGGCGCATCGAGCGGCATCGGCGCCGCGGTGGGGCAGAGCCTGCTGGCACGGGGTGCGCGTGTCGCACTGTCGGCGCGCAGCAGACCGCAGCTCGAACGAGCGGCCGCACCGCATGGCGATGACGCGCTCGCCCTGCCGCTGGACGTAACCGATGCCGCTGCGGTCGGCCCGGCGCTGCAGCGCCTGGTAGACGCCTGGGGCGGCATCGATTTCGTGCTGCTGTGCGCGGGCAGCCATCAGCCGGCGCGGGCCTGGGAGTTCGACGCCGATGCGGCTCGCCGTCTGGTCGATGTCAACCTCAACGGTGTGCTCAACTGTCTGCCGGCGGTGGTGCAGCAACTGTTGCGGCAACAGTGCGGCGGCATCGCCATCGTGTCCAGCGTTGCCGGTTATGGCGGCCTGCCGACGTCACTGGTTTACGGCGCGACCAAGGCGGCGCTGATCAACCTGACGGAAACCTTGTATCTGGATCTTGCGCCGCGCGGCATCGGCGTTTATCTGATTAATCCCGGGTTCGTCAAAACACCGCTGACCGACAGGAACACGTTCCGGATGCCGGCGCTGATCAGTGCCGACGAGGCGGCAGCCGAGATTCTGGCCGGACTGGCGCGCGGCCGCTTCGAGATCCATTTCCCGCGGCGTTTTACGCGGTGGCTGAAGTTGCTGCGGTTGCTGCCCTACCGCTGGTATTTTGCGCTGGTCCACAAGGGTACGGGATTGTGATGCGCGAACGCATCGATGCGCTGGTGCGTTTTTTTGAGACGCTGACTGTGCGGTCGGTCGCCGGGTTGCCGCAGTTTTATGCGGAGAACTGCCGGTTCAAGGATCCGTTCAACGATGTGCGCGGGCAGGCCGAACTGGCGGCGATCTTCCGCCACATGTTCGACCAGCTCGACGGCCCGCGCTTCATCGTGCGCGAGCGCGTGGTGGAACCGCCACGTGCGTTGCTGACCTGGGATTTTGAATTCCGCTTCCGGCGCTGGCGGCCGCGGGAAATGCAAACCATCCATGGTGCGACCCTGCTCACCTTCGATGCGGCGGGGCTGGTGGTCGAGCACCGCGATTACTGGGATGCGGCGGAAGAGCTCTACGAGAAGCTGCCGGGGATCGGTGCGTTGTTGCGCCTGCTGAAACGACAGGGGCGCCCGTCGGCGCCCCCTCGGAAATGATATAAGTATTTGTTTTTATTAACTTTTTAGTCGAGATATTCAAACACCCGGACGACCTTGCGTACGCCGCCCGTAGTGCGCGCAACTTCGGTGGCGTCCGTCGCTTCCTGGCGTTTGACCAGACCCATCAGGTAGACGATACCGTTTTCGGTAACCACCTTGACGTGCACCGGACTGAATTTTCCGGCATCGACGAATCGCCCTTTGACCTTGGAGGTCAGCACCGAATCGTTGGTGCGTGCCTGCATCGAGCTGTTGCCCGCAACCTGCAGTTCGTTGAACACACTGCGCACGTTTTCGACCGCACGCGCGATGCGCTCGGCATCCGCTTTCGCCGCTTCGCTCGGTACTTCCCCGGTCAACAGCACGGCGCGGTTGTAGCTGGTGACGTTGATGTGGGCATCCTTCACTTTTTCGCCGATGCGGTTCACGGCCTTGTTTTCAATACCCTCGTCCTCGGTCATCGTGCCGATAGTGCGGCGGTCCTCCGCGACCATGTAGCCGGTTGCGGCGGCGCCGCCGACGACCACCGCGGCGCATCCCGAGATAACCGGCAGCAGTGCGATACAAGCTGTTGTGAAAAGTCTGCGCATTTATTCGACTCCCAAAAGTAGACAATCAATGCCGTCGCACAGGCAGTGCAGCGTAAGCAGATGCACTTCCTGGATGCGCGCGGTGTTCGTGGCCGGCACGCAGATGTGCACGTCCTCTGTTTTCAGTATTTCGCCCATCTTGCCGCCGTTGCGTCCGGTCAGCGCGACGACTCGCATGCCGCACTCGTGCGCCGCCTCGATGGCCGCGACCACGTTAGGTGAATTGCCGCTGGTCGATATGGCCAGCAATACGTCGCCGGCATGTCCGAGCGCGCGCACCTGTTTCGAGAATACCTGCACGTAATCGTAGTCGTTGGCGATCGCCGTCAGCGTCGAACTGTCGGTGGTCAGCGCCATTGCAGCCAGTCCCGGCCGTTCGACCTCGAAGCGGTTTAACAGTTCCGCGGAAAAGTGCTGGGCATCGGCGGCAGAACCGCCATTGCCGCAGGCGAGTATTTTCCCGTCCTGCTGCAGGCAGCGCACCATGGTCTGCACGCCGGCTGCAATGGGCGCCGCCAGCGCGTCCATGCTTTGCAGCTTGAGGTGGGCGCTCTCGGAGAAGTTTTCGCTGATGCGACTGATCAAGTCCATGATGGCGCGTATTGTACTCTGAACTGCAATCGGAACGTCTTGATGACGCTGTGCACTTGATCGCACATCATTTCCGGGGCATTTATTCCTCGATGGCGTTACGCAGCCACTCGATGCGCGGCGGTTCGCCGCTGATCAGTACGGCATCGAAGCGGCAGGGCGGTGTCGGGGTCATGCCGGCGAGGTAATGGCGGGCGGTTTTCAACAGCCTTTTGCGCTTGGCTGCGGTGATGCTGGCCGCAGCACCGCCGTAAGCGCTACTTGCGCGGCTGCGTACTTCGACAAAAACCACCGTTGCCCCGTCGCGGACAATCAGGTCGATCTCGCCGAAGCGGCAGCGATAGTTCCTGCAGGCAATACGCAGTCCTGCGCCGCGCAGGAAATCCGCCGCAAGCGTTTCCGCCTGTTCACCGCGCGGATTCACGCGGCGCGCCTGCCATGGCCTGGGGGCGGCCGTCGATGTAACGGCCGGGGACCAGTTCCCGGTCGATGTGCCCGTCGGCGCCCAGCGTGAGCTGTCCGGTAACCCCGTCGAGGCGAATGTCGCGGGCCCCGCTCAGCAGCAGCTGGGCAACGCGCCAGGCATCAATGCCCAGCGCATACAGCCGTTCGAGATCGATGGTGCTCCCTGACCTGGCGCGGGGATAGATCATCACCGCGGCATGGTTGGGTTCGAGCAGCCACGGCATGTCGACGAAGTGGACGCCAGTGAGGTCGAAGCCGGCGAGCGGCCCCTGATCACCGGCATGCACGCTGGATGTCGCGTAGACCGGTGTCGCGCCGAGATAAGGACGCGCGATGCGGGCCTCGGCGAACCCCAGCGCCAGAAAATACATGTCGACGGCACTGCCATTGCGCGCAATCGACTTCAGGGTTTCCGGATCGGCCGTATAGGCGGCGTCCGCGGCCACTATACCGCCCAGGCGGAAGAACTCGGCGGCAAAGGCAGCCTGCATGCGGCGTTGCACCGGGCCGCCGCCACTGATGGTGATGGCATTGCGGCGGCCTTCACGCCAGGCGAGCTGAGCGGCCTGCCGCGCTTCGGTCTCGATCTGCAGGCTCAGCATGTACAGGTTGCCGGGGATGCGTCCGACCTCGTCCGGCACGTTCAGCGCCAGCGTCGGCACCGGCACCGGTTCGCCGAACGCCAGTGCAGTGACGGCGTCCCGTGTCAGTGGTCCAACGATGACCTGCGCTCCGGCAGCGGCTGCCGTGCGATAACCCTCCAGCACGTTCGCCACATCCGCGGAGACTGCATACTCGCGCACCGGCAGCAGCGTCCGGCCCTGGGACTTTGCGGCCGCCTGAAAGCCGTCGCGAACCGCAGCTGCGTGGCGGGCGAATGTCTTTGAATTCAGCGGCAGCAACAGTGCGATATGCGGCGACTGAGTCAGCGCGACCGGTGCGGTGGCGGCAGCCGTGCCGGGTGGCGGTGCTGCCTCGCTGGCCAATGCCGCGGGTGCTCCGTATAGTAGGCAGGAGAAGATGATCGCGGTGGTGTGCCGCGACAGATGCAGAATCATTCGGGGAATCCGGCAGTGGGACGGAGCGTGGACACAGACAGCGCGAAAGCGGCAGTGGACAAGGCGACATTATATGTAGTCGCCACGCCCATCGGGAATCTCGGCGATATCACGCTGCGCGCACTGGACGTGCTGAAGGCGGTCGACGTCATTGCCGCCGAGGACACCCGGGTTACGGTAAGGTTGCTCAATCGCCACGGCATTGCGGCCAGGATGTTTGCCGTGCACGAACACAATGAACGGCGTGCCGCCGAGCGGGTGATCGACCTGCTGGCCGGCGGCAGTGCGGTGGCGCTGGTCAGCGACGCCGGCACGCCGGGGATTGCCGACCCGGGCGCAGAAGTGGTGGCCGCAGTGCGTGCTGCCGGCTATCCGGTGGTGCCGATACCGGGACCCAATGCGGCAGCTGCGGTGCTGTCGGCGAGCGGTTTCGACGCGAGCCGGTTCCTGTTTTGCGGTTTTTTGCCGGCGCGCGCCGCTGAACGCCGTCGCGTGCTGGCGGAGCTGGCGGCGCAGACCGCGCCGCTGGTGTTCTATGAAGCGCCGCATCGCGTGGTCGCCAGCGTCGCCGACTTGTGCGACGTATTGGGCGGCGCACGCGGCATTGTCATTGCACGCGAACTCACCAAGATTCATGAAACGCTGCATCATTGCCGGCTCTCCGAAGCGGTGGCCTGGCTGGAGGCCGACGATTATCGCCAGCGCGGCGAGTTTGTGCTGGCCGTGCAAGGTGCGGCGGCAGCGCCGCGCAAGGACGGGACGGATGCCGAACCTGTGCTGAAAATTCTGCTCGAGGAGCTGCCGCTGAAGCAGGCGGTAGCGTTGAGTGCGAAGCTCACCGGGGGCAGTCGCAACGCGCTGTACAAGCTTGCGCTGGGTATCAAGGGCGAAACCTGAGCCGCGGGATTTTACTGTTTGCTGCGCACCGTTTACCATGCACGCCGTAATGAACACCCTGACCATTGCCCGCCCCGACGACTGGCATCTGCATCTGCGCGACGGTGCGGCGATGCGCGATGTGTTGCCGCATACCGCCGCCCGGTTTGCGCGTGCGATCGTCATGCCCAACCTGAAACCGCCGGTGACGACGACCGAACTCGCGCTCGCCTACCGTGATCGCATCCTCGCCGTTTTGGCGCGGGGAACGCGTTTCGAGCCGCTGATGACGCTCTACCTGACCGACAACACGCGGCCTGAGGAAATTGCCCGTGCAAAACTGAGCGGCGCAATCCACGCAGTGAAGTATTACCCCGCGGGCGCGACCACCAACGCCGGTTCCGGCGTGACCGCGATCGAGAACTGTTTTCCGGTGCTCGCTGCGATGGAGAAAGCCGGCATGCCGTTGCTGGTGCACGGAGAAGTGACCGATCCTGACGTCGACGTGTTCGATCGTGAACGCGTGTTCATCGAACGGACACTGGCGCCGCTGATCGAGCGCTTTCAGGCCCTGAAGGTGGTCATGGAGCACATCACTACCAGCGAGGCTGCTGCATTTGTCACCGGCGCGCCACCGCGGATTGCGGCCACACTGACGCCGCAGCACTTGCTGCTGAACCGCAATGCGCTGTTCGCCGGAGGGGTGCGCCCGCATCACTTTTGTCTGCCGGTGCTGAAACGCGAAGTTCACCGCAGGGCGCTGGTCGCTGCTGCGACCAGCGGCAACCCGAAATTTTTCCTGGGCACCGACAGCGCACCGCATGCCCGGCACACCAAGGAAAACGATTGCGGCTGCGCCGGCATGTATACCGCGCACGCCGGCATCGAACTTTATGCGGAAGTATTTGCTGCCGCCGCTGCGCTCGACCGGCTCGAGGGGTTTGCCAGCCAATACGGTGCGGATTTCTACGGCCTGCCGCGCAATACCGAGAAGATCACGCTGCTCCGCGAACCATGGCAGGTGCCGGCCAGTGTGCCGTTCGGTGCCGATGTGCTGGTGCCGATGCGTGCCGGCGCTGCGATCGAGTGGCGGATCGCGGCCGCTTGAACCCGTCCGGCTTGCGGCACTCCGGCGCCAGTGTGCCCTTGCCGTTGCCGCAGGATGATCCCTTTCATTACAGTCGGCTCAATCTGTTGCGCGGCGATCTGTGGATTTTCACCTACGGGTCGCTGATGTGGGATCCCGGGTTTCGCTATGCGAGGACGGTGCCGGCGCTGTTGCGCGGCTACCACCGTGCATTTTGCATTTATTCCAACCGCTTTCGCGGTACGGTGTCGGCGCCGGGGCTGGTGCTGGGACTCGACCACGGTGGCGCGTGCAAGGGCACCGCATACAAGGTGGCGACTGGCGATGTTCCTGCTGCGCTCGAAGCGCTGTGGCAGCGCGAGATGCGGCGGCGCGTTTACGTGCCACGGCTGTTGCCGGTGACGGTCGGCGCGCAACGCTGCGTGGCCTTGACGTTTCTCGCCAATCGGGCGCACGACGGTTATGCCGGGCGACTGGCGATCGATGCTGCTGCCGCGATCATTGCCGCGTGTCGCGGCGAGCGCGGTCCCAACGTGGATTACCTGGTGAATACGCTGCGCCACCTCGATGCGCTCGGCGTGCACGATCATCACCTGCATCGCCTGCTCGCAGCGGTGCGGGCGGTGCAGGCCGCTGGTGCAGGTCGCCACCAGCGGCGTTGAAGCAGTCTTGCACCGGTCAACCGGGGCCCACATGTTAGTATCGACGGTGAAGCTGGCCAGACAGTCGCTGTGTGCGGAACAAACCGGAGGGGGCAACCCGTCCGTGCCGGACACAGAGGAAAGTCCGGGCTCCACAGGGTAGGGTGACGGGTAACTCCCGTCCGCCGTGAGGCGAGGAACAGGGCCACAGAGAACGAACCGCCGATGGCCGCCTGACTGGCGGCGCGCAAGCGCCGCGAAGTCTCCCTTGAATGGGATAGGGGGCGCGCGAGCGCCCGTGCAGTTTGCGCAAGCGAACCGCGACGGATCAGGTAAGGGTGAAAAGGTGCGGTAAGAGCGCACCGCGTTCGCGGTAACGCGAACGGCACGGTAACCTCCACCCGGAGCAACACCGAATAGGCAAGCGATGACGCGTCCCGCCGAGCTTGCGGGTAGGTGGCTTGAGCCGTGCAGCAATGCACGGCCCAGAGGAATGACTGTCCACGACAGAACCCGGCTTACCGGCCAGCTTCACCCCTCCTCGAGGTACGCATCACGCGGTCGCTAGGCGGCGCCGCCATCGATCAGCTGTAATTGCCTGATTTTTAAGCAGATTTATTTAATGCGCTACTTTCAGTACGCGCAATATCCTATTGTTTTTAATGATTTATTTCATCAAGAAAAAACACTAAAGCCGGAATCAACAAGTCGCCGTAAGTCGTTGTCATTAAAAAGGAATTCGGTAATTCGATCCTTGACCATCGCCGCCAAGTCATTTTATAGTGGGACGAAGTGGTAGAAAGTGGGAGAAATGCCTGCCGGGGTTCCGGTGCTGCATGGCTTCTGCGCTCAAGGGGGAGTACGTGTTTCGCGGGGTCGCACAACTAAATCTCGACAGCAAAGGCAGGCTCGCGGTACCCGCGCGCCACCGCGACACGCTGCTCGAGCGCTGCACAGGCCATCTGGTCATCACGGCCGATGCGGATCGCTGCCTGCTGATCTATCCGCTGCCCGATTGGGAACTCATCCAGCAGAAACTCGAAGGCCTGTCGAATCTGGATCCGCGCGTGCGCGAATTGCAGCGGCGGCTGATTGGATTTGCCGTTGATGTCGACATGGATGGCGCCGGGCGCGTGCTGATTTCTCCGGAACTGCGGCGTTTCGCGGAGTTGGAAAAAAGCGTGGTGCTTGTCGGGCAGGGCCGGAAATTCGAGTTGTGGAACGAAGAGCGCTGGGCGCAGCTGGTGGAGAACGCAGGCGGTTTCGGGGCTGGCGGCCTGCCGGCGGAACTGGAGGGTTTCTCCTTGTGACGAGCGGCGTGCATGCCGCAGTGCTCGCGCAGGAAGCCATAGAGGCATTGAACATCCGGCCCGACGGCACATATGTCGATTGCACGTTTGGCAGAGGCGGCCACAGCCGCCTGATTCTGGAACGGCTCGGCAAAGGCGGGCGATTGGTGGCAATCGATCGCGATCCGGAGGCAGTACGGGTGGGGCGCGCAGTGAAAGACCCGCGGTTCACCATGCTGCACGGTGCGTTCAGTCAGATCGGCGAAATACTGCGCGGCAGCGGCATAGCGGAAGCGGACGGCGTACTGCTCGATATCGGCGTGTCATCGCCTCAGCTTGATGATGCGCGCCGCGGTTTCAGTTTTCGTTACGACGCACCGCTCGACATGCGCATGGATCCAGGGCACGGCATCAGTGCAGCACAGTGGCTGGCCACGGCAGATGAGGCGGACATCAGGGAGGTAATCAGGGACCATGGCGAAGAACGGTTTGCTAAACAGATTGCAGCAGCGATTGTTGCGGCTAGGGCGCGGGGACCTGTTGACACCACACGACAACTTGCCGCGATCGTGGCAGAAGCCGTTCCCACGCGCGAGCCACGCCAGGATCCGGCGACGCGCACGTTTCAAGCTCTACGGATTCACATCAATCAGGAGCTTGAGGAGCTATCGGTAGTGCTGCCCCAGTGTGTGGCCCTGCTCAAGACGGGTGGCAGGCTGGTGGTCATCAGTTTTCATTCCCTCGAGGACCGCATCGTCAAGCGTTTCCTGCGTACACAGGCGCAGGCGGATGCGCTGCCGGCGCGCCTGCCGGTGCGTGCCCGTGACCTGCCGCAGCCGCGCATGCGACTGATCGGCCGGGCGCAGCGTTCCAACGCAGCGGAAGTGGCGGCCAATCCGCGTGCACGCAGCGCGGTGATGCGGGTCGCCGAGCGTACTGCCGCGGTGATCGCATGATTGCGCGCCTCACCTTTATCCTGCTGGCCGCACTGATTGCCTGCGCGCTGGCGGTGGTGACCGCGCAGCACAAGGCGCGCAAGCTCTATGTCGAACTGCAGAAAGAGCAGACCGCTGCCAAGCGACTCGACGAGGAGTGGGGGCAGCTGCAACTCGAGCAGGGCACCTGGGCGACTCACGGCCGCATCGAGCGCATTGCCACCCGCGAACTGAACATGCGGCTGCCGGTAGCCGCCCGCATCGAAGTCGTGCCTGCACCAAAGGAGTCGCGGCCATGAAGCGGGCAGCGGCCCGCGATCACGCCCCGAGCCTGCCGGCCTGGCGGGCCAACCTGGTGCTGCTGTTGCTGGCGGCGTGGTTCATCGGGCTTGCCGGACGTGCCTTATGGCTGCAGGCGCTGAACAACGATTTCCTGCAGCGCAAGGGCGAGTCGCGTTATTCGCGCGTCATTGAAATCGGCGCCAGCCGCGGCATGATCGTCGATCGCAACAACGAACCCCTGGCCATTTCTACGCCGGTGGAGTCGGTGGCAGCCAGCCCGGCGGACGTCGAGGCGGAGCCCGCCGAACTGCGCCGACTGGCGCAATTGCTCGGCATCAGCGGCGAAGAGTTGCGCTCCCGCCTGGCCGATACGCAGCGCGAATTCGTCTATCTCAAACGGCAGTTGCCGCCGGAGCAGGCCGAGCGCGTGGTGCAACTCGGCATCCCCGGAGTGTTCCTGCAGCGCGAACATCGCCGCTATTACCCCGCAGGCGAGGTGATGTCGCACATCATCGGCTTTACCGGCGTCGATGACAAAGGGCAGGAGGCGCTGGAACTCGCATTCGAAGAGACGCTGGGTGGCAAGCCCGGCAGCCGCCGGGTGATCAAGGACAGGCTCGGCCGCATCGTCGAGGACGTCGAGAGCATACGCGTGCCTCAGAACGGCGGGCAACTCCGGTTGTCGATCGATGCGCGGATCCAGTACCTCGCGTTTCGCGAACTCAAGGCGGCCGTTGCCGCGCACCATGCCAAGGCCGGCGGCATCGTTGTGCTCGATGCGGCTACCGGCGAGATTCTCGCGATGGCGAATCTTCCCGCGTACAACCCGAACAATCGCGGCAAGCTCAGTCCGCAACGTACCCGCAATCGTGTGGTTACCGATCTGTTCGAGCCCGGCTCGACACTGAAGCCGTTCACGGCCGCGGCAGCTCTGGAAGCCGGACTGTTCAAGCCTGGCACGGTGATCCAGACCGCGCCCGGCCAGCTGACCATAGGCAGTCGCACGATCCATGATGCGCATCCCCAGGGCGCGCTGACGGTGGCACAGGTGATCCAGAAGTCCTCTAACGTGGGCACTGCGAAAATGGGGCTGGCCTTGCCTTCGGAGGTGCTGTGGAGCCTGTTCAGCCGCGCCGGGTTCGGCGTGCCGCCACGTTCCGGGTTTCCCGGCGAAGTTTCGGGGCGGTTGCGCGCACACACTTCGTGGAAGCCGATCGAGCAGGCGACGATGTCCTACGGTTACGGCATCTCGGTGTCACTGATGCAGCTCGCGCGCGCTTATACGATATTCGCCTCCGACGGTGTGCTGCATCCGGTGACGCTGCTCAAACGCGACGGTCCGGTACAGGGCACGCGCGTGGTGTCTGCACCAACTGCCCTGGCGGTGCGCAGAATGCTCGAGCTTGCGGCGCAGCCCGGCGGGACGGCGCCGGGCGCCCAGGTCCCCGGTTATACGGTCGCCGGCAAGACCGGCACGGCGCACAAGCTCGAAGGCAAGGGATACGCCAGTAACCGTTACGTGGCGTCATTCGTCGGCATGGCGCCGGCATCGCGCCCGCGGGTGGTGATCGCAGTGATGATCGACGAGCCGTCCGCCGGGCAGTATTACGGTGGCGCGGTCGCCGCCCCAGTGTTCAGCCAGGTCACCGCCGGCACGTTGCGCTTCCTGGCCGTGCCGCCGGATGCCCCGGCCAGCACCACGGTGCTGACACCTGAAGTCCCGCCGCTGGTCCGGGAGGAGGTGTGATGCCCGCCGCGGGTTCCGACCTGCCGGCCGTGCGCACGCTCGGCATACGCCGGTTGACGGTCGACAGCCGCACTGTCAAGACCGGCGACACTTTTGTGGCCTACCCCGGCGAGTCCCGCGACGGCCGCGACTATATCGCCGAGGCCATTGCCAATGGCGCTGCATCGGTGTTGTGGGATGCCGATGGTTATGCGTGGAACGGCCGCTGGCGGGTGCCGAACCTCGGTATTGCGCATTTGCGGCGCAAGGCCGGCGTTATCGCCAGCGAGGTTTATGGCAAACCCAGCGCCAAGCTGTGGGCCGTCGGCGTTACCGGAACCAACGGCAAGACTTCGTGCAGCCAGTGGATCGCGCAGTCGCTGACCCGCGCGAAACGCAAATGTGCGGTGATCGGTACGCTGGGCAGCGGCTTTCCCGGTCGGCTCGATGCACATGCCAATACGACGCCGGATGCGGTTACGCTGCATGCGCGCATGCGCACCATGGCGCGCGCCGGCGCGCACGCCGTGTGCATGGAAGTGTCGTCCCATGGCATCGATCAGGACCGGCTGGCCGGGGTTGAATTCGACGTCGCACTGCTGACCAACCTGACGCGCGACCATCTCGATTATCACGGCACGATGCGGCAGTACCAGGCGGCGAAGGCGCGGCTCTTTCGCTGGCCGACGCTCAGCCACGCCGTGCTCAATCTGGATGATGCGTTCGGGCGCGAACTGGCTCAGCGCTGGAAATACCAGCGCGCGCGCCCGCTGGGTTATGGCTTTCAGGCGCGTGCAGCGCGGGCGCGACTGCCCTGCGTCGTGGGCCGGAACCTGCGTCTCGGCCTCGACGGCATGTCATTCGACATTGTCTCGCCATGGGGTCGGGCGACACTGCAAAGTCCGTTGATCGGTGGTTTCAATGCGGCGAACCTGCTGGGTTCGCTGGCGGTGCTGCTGGTCAGCGAGATCAGTCTCGACCAGTCGGTGGCGGCGCTGGAGAAAGTGCTGCCGGTGCCCGGACGCATGGAGCGTTACGGCGGCGGTCGCGCACCACTGGTGATCGTCGATTATGCGCACACCCCGGATGCGCTGGAAAAGGTTCTGCGCAGCCTGCGTGAAACCGCGGGCAAGCGATCCCGCCTGTTCTGCGTGTTCGGTTGCGGCGGTGACCGCGACCGCGGCAAGCGCCCGCTGATGGGTGCCGTGGCGTCGCGTATCGCCGATGAAGTCATCATCACCAGCGACAATCCGCGCAGCGAGGATCCGGCGGCGATTATCGCCGAAATTGCCGAGGGCGTTGCCGGCAGGCACGAACAGATCACCGATCGCAGACAGGCCGTGATGCGGGCACTTGCGCTGGCGCAGCGTGGCGATGTGGTGCTGATTGCCGGCAAGGGCCATGAGCGGTACCAGGAGATCGGCGGCGTGAAGCGCCGTTACAGCGATGCCGCGGCAGTGCGTGCCGCGCTGGCCAGGAGTGCGCGGTGATGACGCTTGCCCAGGCAGCCGTGGTGGCTGGCGGCGAACTGCACGGCGCTGACATACCCTTTGATGATGTCTGCACCGACAGCCGCGTGGCGAAAAGCGGCGATTTGTTCATTGCATTGCGCGGCGAACGCTACGATGGGCATGACTTTGTGGCGCAGGCCGCCGCCGCGGGCGCCGTTGCCGCCCTGGTAGATCACGCGCACGCCGGCTTGCCGCTGCCCGGTTTGCCGACGGCTGCGGTTGGCGACACCACTGTTGCGCTGGGCGCGCTGGCGGCGCACTGGCGCCGGCAGTTCGCATTGCCGTTGATTGCGGTAGTCGGCTCCAATGGCAAAACCACCGTCAAGGAAATGATCGCCGCCTGCCTGCGCGAGCACTTCGGCGACGCCGCGGTGCTGGCGACCCGCGGCAATCTCAATAACCAGATCGGCGTGCCACTGACGCTGCTCGCGCTGCGCGTTGCGCACCGCGCGGCGGTGGTGGAGATCGGCATGAACCACCCGGGAGAAACGACCCAGTTGGCGGCGCTTGCTGCACCGACGATCGCAGTGGTCAACAACGCGCAGCGCGAACATCAGGAATTCATGCGCTCCGTTGCCGATGTCGCGGCTGAACATGCCGCTCTGGTCCGGGCGCTGCCCGCGGCCGGCGTAGCCGTGATCAACGCCGACGATGCGCATGCCGGCGTCTGGCGCGATGCCGCCGGTGCGCGCACGGTCCGCGACTTCGGGCTGCAAACAGGCGCAGTGCGCGCGCAGTCCCGGATGCTGGCGGCATCGGCGCAACTCGAAGTGACGACGCCGGAGGCGAGCGCGGCTTTTGTCCTGCCGCTGGCCGGAGAACACAGTGTGCGTAACGCGCTGGCGGCGATCGCTGCTGCCACCGCGGCAGGTGCGCCGCTGGCTGCCTGTGCGCGCGCGCTGGCCTGCTTCGTCGCGGTCAGGGGCCGCCTGCAGGTCAAGGCCGGCCTGCGCGGCGCGACGCTGATCGACGACACCTACAACGCCAATCCGGACTCGGTGCGCGCGGCAATTGACGTGCTCGCGCGGATGCCTGGACACAGGCTGCTGGTGCTGGGCGACATGGGTGAAGTCGGCGCGCAGGGTATCGCCTTTCACAAGGAGGTTGGTACGTATGCGCGGGGTGCCGGCATCGAGCGGCTCTACGGGCTGGGGGACCTTGCCGTCGAGGCAGTGCGCGCGTTCGGCGCCGGTGCCCGGCACTACGCCCGCATCGAGGACCTGCTGGCGGATGTCGAGAACGCACTGGGCCCGCAGACTGCGCTGCTGGTCAAGGGGTCGCGCTTCATGCAGATGGAGCGCGTCGTGCGCAGCTTCGAAGTGTCAACGGCGGGGACATAAACGATGCTGCTCGAACTGGCGCAATGGCTGGAACAGCATGTTCGTGCATTCAACGTCTTCAGTTACCTGACGCTGCGTGCAGTGCTCGCCTGCCTGACGGCGCTGGTCATTTCATTTGTCGTCGGACCGGGACTGATCCGCAAGCTGGCAGCCTACAAGATTGGCCAGGCAGTGCGCGACGATGGCCCGCAGAGCCATCTAGCCAAGGCCGGGACCCCAACCATGGGTGGCGCACTGATCCTGGTTTCGATCATTGTGACCACGCTGCTGTGGGCCGATCTGCAGAACCGTTTCGTCTGGGTGGTGCTGTTCGTAACCGTCGGTTTCGGCGCGGTGGGCTGGACCGACGACTACCGCAAGGTGGTGCATCGCAATCCCAAGGGATTGTCGGCACGGGTGAAGTTCTTCTGGCAATCGGTGATCGGCCTCACCGCGGCCATGGTCATCGCGTTCTCGACCAACCTGCCGGCGCAGACCGAGTTCATCGTGCCGTTTTTCAAGCAGGTGACCTACCCGCTGGGCGCCATCGGCTTTGTCACGATGACCTACTTCGTCATCGTCGGCACCAGCAACGCGGTAAACCTCACCGACGGGCTGGACGGCCTGGCGATCATGCCCACGGTGATGGTGGGCAGCGCGCTCGGCGTGTTCGCCTACGTCGCCGGCAATGCTGTGTTCGCCAAATATCTGGCGTTTCCCTACATCCCGGGCGCTGGTGAACTGGCGGTGATCTGCGGTGCGATCGCCGGCGCCGGCCTTGCCTTTTTGTGGTTCAACGCCTATCCCGCGGAAGTATTCATGGGGGATGTCGGTGCCCTGGCGCTCGGCGCCGCACTGGGCACGATTGCCGTCATAGTGCGGCAGGAAATCGTGCTTTTCATCATGGGCGGGGTGTTCGTCGTCGAAACCCTGTCGGTGATGCTGCAGGTCGCGTCATTCAAGCTGACCGGCAAGCGCATATTCCGCATGGCGCCGCTGCATCATCACTATGAACTCAAGGGCTGGAAGGAAAACCAGGTCGTCGTTCGCTTCTGGATCATTACGATGATGCTGGTGCTGATTGGCCTGTCGACGCTGAAGCTGCGATGAGATGCGAAACCAAACGCAAAGCAGCGCAAAACAAACCAGCCGGCGATCCGTGCCGGATGCAGACCTGCCGGCGTGGCTGCCGCTGGTGGTGCAACGCGGCGACGGAGGGGTGCTGCTGATGCTCGATCTCGAGAGCGTGCGCGTACTGGTGATCGGTCTCGGCGACAGCGGGTTGTCGATGGTGCGCTGGCTGCAGCGCCGCGGTGCGCTGGTGCGCGCCACAGACACCCGCGCTGTGCCACCGCATGCGGCCACGCTGGGTCGTGAATTGCCGCAGGTGCCGCTCGCATTGGGTGTTGCGCCGGACGACCAGCTGCGCGACGCGGATGTCATTGCGGTGAGTCCCGGTGTTGACAGGCGCGCGGGCGCGATCGCAGAGGCTGCCCAGCGGGGCATACCGGTGGTGGGCGACGTCGAGTTGTTCGCGCAGGCACTGGCGCTGCGTCGTGATGCGCCGCCGCTGATCGCGATCACCGGCTCCAACGGCAAGAGCACGGTGACAGCGATGGCGGGTGCGATCTGCGACGCGGCCGGCCTGCGGCCCGTGGTCGCCGGCAACATCGGGCTGCCGGCACTGGACGCGTTGATGGCGATTGAGGACGGCGCGGCGCTGCCCGGCGTGTTTGTGCTGGAACTGTCGAGCTTTCAACTGGAGAGCACGGAGTCATTGCGGCCGCAGGCGGCGACGGTGCTCAATCTGTCGGAGGATCATCTCGACCGCTACGACAGCATGCGCGAATACGCTGCGGCGAAGCGCCGAATTTTTGCCGGCAGCGGTACTCAGGTGCTCAATCGTCAGGATGATTGGAGCGTCGGCATGGCGCTGCCGGGGCGCAGCGTGGTCCACTTTGGACTGGATGCGCCGCGCGATCCGGAGGCCTGGGGAGTCGCCGGTGCGGATGCGCATGCGATGCTCACGCGTGGCAAGGTGACGCTGGCGCCGGTTGCCGCGCTGCGCGTCGCCGGTTTGCACAATGCCGCCAACGCATTGGCTGCCGGCGCGCTGTGTCGCGCCATCGGTGTTGTCGATGCCGCCATCGTCAGCGCTTGGCAGACTTTTGCCGGGCTGCCACATCGCGTAGAAAAAATAAATGAAATCAATAAGATAGAATTTTTTGACGATTCCAAAGGCACCAATGTTGGCGCGACCGTCGCGGCGCTCACTGGTATGCCGCAGCCGGTCGTGCTGATCGCCGGTGGTGACGGCAAGGGGCAGGATTTCACGCCGCTGGCGGCGGCGGTGCGACGCAAGGCGCGCGCCGTGGTGCTGATCGGGCGTGACGCCGGCCGCATTGAGCAGGCCATCGGTAATCACGTGCCGCTGTTGCACGCCGCCGATATGGTGCAGGCGGTGGATCTTGCATTCAATGCGGCGCAGCCCGGTGATGCCGTGTTGTTGTCACCGGCCTGCGCGAGTTATGACATGTACCGCAATTACATCCATCGCGCGGAAGTCTTTGCCGATGCGGTGGCGGCGCTCGGACGGAGGTGCGCGTGAGTTCGCAACTGAGCCAGCACTACGCGATGACCAGTCAGCGCGCCGCGGGGGCGGAGTACGACAGCGCGCTGATCTGGGTGACCATACTGCTGCTCGGATTCGGTATGGTGATGGTGTATTCGGCGTCGATTGCCATTGCCGAAGGCGGCCGCAGTACCGGCAACAGTGCGACTTACTATCTGGCGCGGCACGCATCCTACGTGCTGGTGAGTCTGGTCGCCGCCGCCATTGTGTTCGAGGTTCCGCTGCGCGTCTGGCAGCGTGTCGCACCGGTTTTGTTCGTCGTCGGCCTGGTCCTCCTCGCATTGGTGCTGATTCCGGGCATCGGGCGCGAGGTCAACGGCAGCCGCCGCTGGCTGCCGCTGGGCGTTGTCAATCTGCAGCCGTCGGAGCTGATGAAGCTGTGCGCGGTGATCTATGCCGCGGATTACACCGTGCGCAAGGCGGCATTCATGCACAGCCTGCGCCGCGGATTTCTGCCGATGCTGGCCGTGATGCTGTTGACCGGAGGGCTGCTGCTGCGGCAGCCCGATTTCGGCGCATTTGCCGTTATCACCGTGATTGCGATGGGGATCCTGTTCCTCGGCGGCATGAGCTGGCGGCTGTTTGCGGGGCTGATCGTCATGCTGCTGATCGGTTTCCTGGTGCTGATCTGGAGCAGCCCGTACCGGATGCAGCGGGTGATCGGTTTCATGGATCCGTGGGCAGACCCATACGGCAAGGGATATCAGCTGTCGCACGCACTGATCGCGTTCGGGCGCGGCGAATGGTTCGGCGTCGGGTTGGGCGCGAGCGTGGAAAAACTATTCTACCTGCCCGAAGCGCACACGGATTTTCTACTGGCAGTGATCGCCGAGGAGCTCGGTTTCATCGGTGTGCTGACGCTGCTGCTGCTGTTTGCATGGATCGTCTGGCGCGCGTTTGCGGTCGGCCAGCGTGCCGCCAACCTCGAACGCCCGTTCGCCGCACTGGTGGCGCGGGGCATCGGCCTGTGGATCGGCGTGCAGGTCATCATCAACATGGGCGTCAACATGGGGGTGTTGCCGACCAAGGGACTGACGCTGCCACTGATGTCATTCGGCGGCAGCGCGATACTTGCCACGTGTTGCGCGCTTGCCGTGCTGCTGCGCGTGGATTGGGAGAACCGGCAGATGGCCCGGGGCTTTACCGTATGAGCCGCACGATCCTGATCATGGCAGGCGGCACTGGTGGCCACATTTTCCCGGCGCTGGCCGTGGCCGATGTGCTGCGCGACAGGGGCTGGAACGTGGTCTGGCTGGGTGCGCGCGGCGGCATGGAAGAGCGGTTGGTACCGGCGCGCGGTTATGCCATGGCGTGGATTCGTTTCGGCGGTGTGCGCGGCAAGGGCTGGCTGCGCAAGCTGCTGCTGCCGGCTGCACTGCTGGTTGCTTTCTGGCAAAGCGCTGCCGCGATCTTCCGTCATCGTCCCGATGTCGTGCTCGGCATGGGCGGATATGCAGCGTTTCCCGGGGGCATGATGGCCGCGCTGTTCGGCAAGCCGCTGCTGATTCACGAACAGAATGCAGTTCCCGGTCTGGCAAACCGCGTGCTGGCCAGTGTTGCTGATCGCGTGCTGGCGGCGTTTCCGGATGCGTTCAACGGCAGGGTCGACGTGATCTGGTCGGGTAATCCGGTGCGTGCCGACATCGTAAATCTGCCGCCGCCCGAGGTGCGTTTCGCCAACCGCAGCGGTCCGTTGCGGGTATTCGTGGTCGGCGGCAGCCTTGGCGCGAAAGCGCTCAATGAAACGGTGCCGCAGGCTATCGCCCTGCTGCCGGATGCGGAGCGGCCGATGGTCACGCACCAGGCCGGCACTGCGCATGTCGATGCGCTGCGCGCCGCCTACCGCGCGGCAGGCGTTGATGCCGAGGTTCTGGCTTTCATCGACGACATGGCGGCACGTTACGGTGCGGCCGACCTGATCATTTGCCGCGCCGGCGCGACTACCGTGGCCGAACTTGCGGTTGCCGGCGTTGGCGGCATATTCGTGCCCTTTCCCCACGCGGTCGATGATCACCAGACACGTAATGCACGGTATCTTGCCGACCGCGGCGCCGCAATGGTGATGTCGCAGCAGGATCTGAAGCCGCAGTCGCTGGCCGATGTGTTGCGCGGGCTGACGCGCGGAAAATTGCTGGAGATGGCGCGCGCGGCGCGAGCTGCCGGCAAGCCGGACGCTGCGTCGAAAGTGGCGGAGTACTGCATGGAGCTTGCGCCGTCATGAGGCACAAGGTCCGACAGGTGCATTTCGTGGGCATTGGCGGCGCCGGCATGAGCGGGATCGCTGAAGTGCTGCTCAACCTCGGCTATGCGGTGACGGGTTCCGATTTGAGCGAAGGCAATGCCACGCGCCGCCTTGCCGGGCTCGGTGCGCAGGTGCGCATCGGCCATGCCGCGGAGCATGTCGCCGATGCCGATGTTGTCGTGGTCTCGAGCGCCGTCAGGGCTGACAACCCGGAAGTCATTGCAGCACGTGCGCGGCATGTGCCCGTGGTGCCGCGGGCACTGATGCTGGCGGAACTGATGCGTCTGAAGCAGGGCATCGCGGTTGCCGGTACACACGGCAAGACCACGACTACCAGTCTCGCAGCCAGCGTGCTCGCTGAAGGCGGACTCGATCCGACTTTCGTCATCGGCGGGCGGTTGGAAAGCGCAGGCGTGCACGCGCGGCTGGGTGCCGGCGAATTCATCGTTGCCGAAGCGGACGAATCGGACGCGTCGTTCCTGCATCTGCAGCCGGTGATCTCCGTGGTTACCAACATCGATGCGGACCACATGGAGACCTACGATCATTCTCTGGACAAGCTGAAGCAGGCTTTCGTCGACTTTGTCGAACGTCTGCCGTTCTACGGTGTCGCCGTACTGTGCAATGACGATGCCAACGTCCGCGCCATCATGCCGCGCCTGACCAAGGCGGTCGTCACTTACGGTGTCAGTGAGGGCGCGCAGGTTCGCGCGCAGGCGGTGGTCGCGGACGCCGGCCGCATGCACTTCCGGGTGCAGCGTACGAACGGCAAACGGCTGCCCGATCTCGACATCACGCTGAACCTGCCGGGTGTGCATAACGTACAGAATGCACTGGCGGCCATTGCGGTGGGCATGGAGGTTGGCGTTGCCGACGGGAAAATCATCAAGGCGCTGGGCGAGTTCAAGGGAGTGGGGCGTCGCTTTCAGCGTTATGGAGCAATCAGGCTGCCCGGCGGTGGCGTCGTCGATCTGATCGATGACTACGGCCACCACCCGGTGGAAATGGCGGCGACCATCGCCGCCGTGCGTGGTGCATTTCCCGGGCGGCGGCTGATGCTGGTGTTCCAGCCGCATCGTTATACCCGGACCCGCGACTGTTTCGAGGACTTTGCCCGCGTGCTGTCGAGTGTCGATGCGCTGCTGCTGACAGAGGTGTACGCAGCGGGTGAGGCACCGATCGTTGCGGCCGATGGCCGCGCGCTGGCACGCGCGGTGCGCGTACTGGGCAAGGTTGAACCGGTGTTTGTCGAACACGTGGCCGACTTGCCGGCGGCGATACGCAGTGCCGCACGTGACGGTGATGTGGTGCTGGCGATGGGCGCCGGGTCGATCGGCACGGTTGCCGGGCGACTGGCCAGCGAAAGTGCGTGAGCCGGTATGACCCGCTTGAGCGAAAAGCCGACATGAACATGAGCGAGCAAGACCAAATGCGGCAACAGGGGCTGCGCGGTGAACTGCGCTGCGACGAGTCCATGGCGCGGCATGTCAGCTGGCGGGCGGGGGGCAGGGCTCGCTGCACGTATGCACCCGCGGACCTTGACGACCTGGCAGCGTTTCTGCGCGGACTGCCCGACGGCCAGCCGGTTCATCTGGTGGGCCTGGGCAGCAATCTGCTGGTGCGCGACGGCGGATTTGACGGTACGGTGATTTTCACGCACCGGGCATTGCGCGCCGTACGGGTGGTGCGGGACGCCGCAGGCGGCGAGATCCGGGCCGAGGTCGGTGTGGCGAGCCCCAGGGTCGCACGCATTGCGGCCTTGAACAACCTCGCGGGCGCCGAGTTTCTCGCCGGCATTCCGGGTACTGTCGGCGGCGCACTGGCGATGAACGCAGGTTGCTACGGCAGCGAAACCTGGGACGTCGTGGCACAGGTGGAAACCATCGATCGTAGCGGCACCTTGCGCATACGCACGCCGGGGCAGTACACCATCGGCTATCGCAGCGTAGTACGCCGCTGCCGGCAATTGTCGAGCGTGCCGGGCAGCCTGCAAAAAAATGGCGATGCCGGAGAGTGGTTCGTATCCGCGACTTTTCGCCTGCTGCACGGCGATGGCGTCGAGTCGCGGGCAAAGATCAAATCCCTGCTGTCGCAGCGCATTGCTGCGCAGCCGCTGGGCGTGCCCAACGCGGGATCGGTATTCCGCAATCCCCCGGGCGATTACGCAGCGCGGCTGATCGAAGCCTGCGGCCTGAAGGGACGGGTAATCGGCGGGGCCGCCATTTCGACGAAACATGCGAACTTCATCGTCAATACCGGCGGCGCCCGCGCCGCGGACATCGAGGCGCTGCTGGAGCTTGCGGAACGAAGTGTGCAGGAACGCTTCGGCATCCGTCTTGAACGCGAAGTGCGGTTGATCGGGGAACGAGCATGACGGGAAGAGCGCAATAGCGATGAGCAGATTCGGAAAAATCGCCGTGCTGATGGGGGGCTTGAGCGCCGAGCGCGAAATATCGCTGATGAGCGGCAGCAACGTGCTCGCAGCCCTGTGCGCGACCGGGCTCGATGCCCATGCGTTCGATCCGGCCGAGCGCGAGATCTGCGAATTGAAGCGGGACGGTTTTGCGCGGGTATTCATTGCGCTGCATGGGCGATATGGTGAGGACGGCACGGTACAGGGGGCGCTGGAGCTGCTGCGCATCCCGTACACGGGCAGCGGCGTGATGGCTTCCGCGCTGGCGATGGACAAAGTGCGCACGAAAATGGTGTGGGCTGCAGCGGGCATACCGACGCCACGCTTTGAGGTGATCGAGGCAGGAAGCGACTGGTCCGGCGTGGCCGGACGCCTCGGCCTGCCGCTGATCGTCAAGCCGGTGCGCGAGGGTTCTACCATCGGGTTGACCAAAGTGACGGAGGCTGCCGGTCTGGCGCAGGCGTACGCGCTGGCAGCACGGCATGACGCAATGGTAATGGCGGAGGAATTCGTCAGCGGTGAGGAGTTGACAGGCGGTTTCCTCGGGGAACAGGCATTGCCGTTGATCCGCATCGAGGCGCCGCAGGGCAACTACGATTATCAAAACAAGTACTTCAGCGATCAGACCAAGTATTACTGCCCGAGCGGACTGGCAGCTGCCGACGAGCAGCGTATTCGTGCGCTGGTGATGCAGGGTGCGCGAGCGCTGGGGTGTGAAGGCTGGGGCCGGGCCGACCTGATCCGCCGCGCCGACGGCAGCGTGCAATTCCTGGAAATGAACACTTCCCCGGGCATGACCGGGCACAGCCTGGTGCCGATGGCGGCGCGGCAGGCGGGGCTGTCGTTCAACGATCTGGTGGTACGGATACTGGAGCTGGCCCATGTGGGATAAACCGGCAGCGCTCAATATGCTGGCTGACTTGCTGTTTGTTGCCGCATTGCTCGGTGTGCTTTATGCGGGCGTGACCTATGCGGTGCGCCTGCCGGCGTTTGCGATCAATGGGATTCGGGTGGCCACGCCGCTCGAGCATGTGACCCGCGCACAGATCGAGGAACTGGTCCGGCGCGAAGTGCGCGGCACCTTTTTCACGCTGAACCTGGCCTCGGCGCGCGCGGCTTTTGAAAGGCTGCCCTGGGTACGCAGCGCGGACGTGCGCCGCCAGTGGCCCGGCGGCCTCGAAATTGTCCTGACCGAGCATGTGCCGCTGGCACGCTGGGGCAAGGATGCGCTGGTCAACATCCATGGCGAAGTGTTCGAAGCGGCTTTTGACGGAGCGCTGCCGGTATTCAACGGACCAGCCGGTGCTGCCAAGGAGATGACCATTCAGTACAACCACTTCCGGCGCAGCCTTGCCGCCATCGGCAAAACCCCCGGCGAGATCAATGTGTCCCCGCGGCGCGCTTGGCAGATCCACATGGACGACGGCGTGACGCTCGATCTTGGCCGCGAGCATGTCGAGGAGCGGCTGCGGCGCTTCGTCGCCACGTATCCACGGACGATCGCGCGCATGAGCCACCCGGTGGACCGCGTCGATCTGCGATATGCCAACGGATTTGCCGCCAGGGTGCCGCGACTGCCGCCTGCGGCAGACGGAACCCGGCCAAAACGCGGCGTTTAGGAAATCACAGGAATCATGAGCAAGATCAAGGAAAACAAGAAACTGGTGGTGGGCCTGGACATCGGCACATCGAAAATCGTTGCCATTGTCGCCGAGCTCAAGCCTGAAGGCGGGTTCGAAATCATCGGCATGGGCAGTCATCCGTCGCGCGGCTTGAAGAAAGGCGTGGTGGTCAACATCGAGACCACGGTGAACGCCATCCAGCGCGCATTGGAAGAGGCGGAGCTGATGGCCGACTGCAAGATCCGCGAGGTCTACACGGGTATCGCCGGCAATCATATCAAGAGCTTCAATTCGCAGGGCATGGTCGCGATCAAGGACAAGGAGGTCGCGCAGATGGACATCGATCGGGTGATCGAGACCGCCAAGGCGGTGCAGATCCCGAACGACCAGCAGATCCTGCACGTGCTTAACCAGGAATTCATCATTGATGGCCAGGAAGATGTGCGCGAGCCGCTGGGCATGTCGGGCGTGCGGCTCGAAGTCAAGGTGCACATCGTCACCGGCGCGGTATCGGCGGCGCAGAACATTATCAAGTGTGTGCGTCGCTGCGGTCTGGAGGTCAACGACCTGATCCTGCAGCCACTGGCTTCATCGGTTGCCGTGCTATCGGAGGACGAAAAGGATCTGGGCGTGTGCCTGGTCGATATCGGCGGCGGCACGACTGACATGGCGGTGTTTACCCACGGTGCAATCCGCCATACCGCGGTGATCCCGATCGCCGGTGACCAGATCACCAACGACATTGCGATGGCATTGCGTACGCCGACCAAGGATGCCGAGGACATCAAGCAGCGTTTCGGCTGCGCGCTGTCACAGCTGGCCGATCCGCAGGAAATGGTCGACGTACCCGGTGTCGGTGATCGCAGTTCCCGCCAGCTCTCAAGGAAGACGCTGGCCGAGGTCATCGAGCCCCGTGTCGAGGAACTCTATTCGCTGGTACAGGCGGAATTGCGCCGCAGCGGCTATGAAGAACTGCTGTCCTCGGGTGTGGTGCTGACGGGTGGGTCCAGCGCGATGCAGGGCATGGTCGAACTCGGCGAGGAAATTTTCCACATGCCGGTGCGAATTGGCCTGCCGCAGTACACGGGCGGTCTCGCGGAGGTGGTGCGCAGCACCCGCTATGCGACCGGCGTGGGTTTGCTGATTGCCGGGGCCGACGAGCATCGCCAGCGCGATGCCGCGCGGATGCATGTCAACAGTTTCCAGCAGGTGATGGAGCGGATGAAGAACTGGTTCACGGGAAATTTCTGATTTTGAGGATGGCAGTGGCGGCTTGAGGATTTTTTTGAATTGCAGGATTTTTCAACATTACTTTGTTTGCGGAAAAGGAGATTCAAATGATCGAACTGATTGATGCACAGGCGCAGGAAGCAGTAATCAAGGTGATCGGGGTCGGCGGTTGCGGCGGTAACGCGGTGGATCACATGATCGTCCAGGGCGTGCAGGGCGTGGAGTTCATCTGCGCCAATACCGATGCCCAGGCGCTCAAGCGCAATCAGGCGAAGACCCAATTGCAGCTGGGCAGCGAGATCACCAAGGGGCTGGGCGCCGGCGCCAACCCCGAAGTCGGCCGGCAGGCGGCAATGGAGGATCGGGAGCGGATTGCCGAATTGATATCCGGTGCCGACATGTTGTTCCTGACGGCGGGCATGGGCGGCGGGACCGGTACGGGCGCTGCGCCTATCGTGGCGGAGGTCGCCAAGGAACTGGGCATCCTGACGGTGGCCGTGGTGACCAAGCCGTTCGCCTTCGAAGGCAAGCGGCAGCGCGTGGCGCAGGAGGGGCTCGATGCGCTCGCCCAGCATGTTGATTCGCTGATCGTGATTCCCAACGACAAGCTGATGCAGGTGCTGGGCAATTCGATCACGCTGGATGAGGCGTTCCGGGCGGCCAATGACGTGTTGCATGGTGCAGTGGCCGGCATTGCCGAAATCATCAGCTGTCCTGGCATGATCAACGTCGATTTCGCCGATGTGCGAACCGTGATGGCCGAGATGGGCATGGCGATGATGGGATCGGGGAAAGCGGCTGGCATCGGGCGGGCGCGCGAAGCCGCCGAGCAGGCAGTGGCCTGCCCGCTGCTGGAGGACATCAATATTTCTGATGCGCGCGGCGTCCTGGTGAACATCTCGGCCAGCAAGGCGACCTTCCAGCTGCAAGAAATGTATGACGTCATGGAGACCATCAAGGCCTTTGCCGCCGATTCGGCGACGGTCATCGTCGGTACGGTCTACGACGAGAGCCTTGAGGATGGCCTGCGGGTGACCATCGTCGCCACCGGTCTCGGCAAGCCGCTGGCGCGACAGAACGCAAAACCGATGATCGTGGTCGCGCAGAAGACGGGGACGGACAACATGGCAATGCACGAAGTCGACTACAACGCGCTCGAGCAGCCGGCCGTGATCCGCAGGCGCAACCGCGATGCGACGATCGAAGCGATGCGGCAGTCCGGCGTCGAGATGCTCGATATACCGGCGTTTTTGCGCAAGCAGGCTGACTGAGCGCAGCAGGCGGGCGGCAGCGATGTTTGCTGCCGGACTGCGGGGCGGAGCGGCGCCTGTGCTGCGGTGCGGCATCGTGGTAAAATCGCCTCGTAGAAGAGAGTGTCAACTGGACTAAAATGCCATTGCACAAGCAGCAGAACGGTTGAACGTGATCAAACAACGCACGCTGAAAAACGTGATTGGCGCCACTGGTGTCGGTCTGCATACGGGCGAGAAGGTCCATCTGACCCTGCGCCCGGCGCAGCCGAATACCGGCATCGTGTTCCGGCGCACGGATCTCGAGCACCCCGTCGAGATCAAGGCCGATCCGTACGCAGTCGGTGATACCCGGCTGTCGTCCTGCCTGGAAAAAGACGGTGTGCGCGTGCAGACGGTGGAGCACCTGATGTCGGCGCTGGCCGGGTTGGGTGTCGACAATGTCGTGGTGGATGTTACGGCGCCGGAAGTGCCGATCATGGATGGCAGTGCCGGCCCGTTCGTGTTTCTGCTGCAGTCGGCGGGAATCGAGGAGCAGGACGCTCAGAAGAAGTTCATCCGTATCCTCAAGCCGGTCGAGGTGCGGGACGGCGACAAGTGGGTGCGGTTCGATCCGTACAACGGGTTCCGGCTGGAACTGGCGCTTGACTATGTGCATCCGGTGTTCGAAGCAAGTGCGCAGTCGGTGGTGGTTGACTTCGCAACAACGCTCTATGTGAAGGAAGTGGCACGGGCGCGCACGTTCGGCTTCATGCAGGACGTTGAAAGCATGCGTTCCCAGGGGCTGGCGCTGGGCGGCAGCCTCGACAACGCCATCGTCATGGACGAGTTCCGCGTCCTCAATACCGACGGCCTGCGTTACGACAATGAGTTCGTCAAACACAAGGTGCTCGATGCCATCGGTGATCTGTATCTGCTCGGACATCCGCTGATCGGCGCGTTCAGTGGCCATAAATCGGGCCATGGAATGAACAACCGCCTGTTGCGGCATCTGCTGGAGCAGGCCGAGGCCTGGGAGTTTGTCAGTTTTGACCGCACCGAAGACGCACCGCCCGTCCTCGCCTGGCAGCCGCAGACGGCCTGATCAGCGGCCGGACGGCACACCAGCGGCTGACTTCCGGGATTATTGATGCTGCTGCTCCGTCTGGTCGGGATCCTTGCGTTGATCTCGATTGGCGTTTCGCTGGCGCTGTACGTGGTTACCCGCGATCGGCGCTACCTGCGTCTGGCCTGGCGGATTTTCCTGGTCATGCTGGCCTTTGTGCTGTTACTGATGGCGTTCTACGCCGCGGAGCGCCTGTTGCTGGTGGTGTAAAAGGCTCGACTAATTCGCACCGATCAACGGCTGCGCCGTTGTCTTGCGACAAACTTTGCCAGTGCCAGGCGCAGGCCCGGATCCGTGACCCGCTGCGCAAGCTTTTCAAAATCATCAATTAAATCAATGGGTATTGGTGATTTTTCGACCTGAACTCGCGGCGCCCGGCTGGCGCCCCCAACTTGAACTTGCACCCGAATTCCAGTAACCTGCGCCCTCTGCTTTTGCAGATTCTTGAGCAGTCGGGGTGCCAGCTGACGCAGTTTGGCCGCGATTGCACCGTTGTCTGCCGCGATGACCAGCATGCCGTCTTGGTTACTGACCACACGGCTCGCTTGGGCCAGATCAGGGGGCGCGCAGACCGAATAAAGCTGTTGCAGCGCAGCGATGCGCTGGGTTGCCTGGGTCAGCGCCGTCAAGCCCGCAGTATCACTAATTAGGGCGCTGAGTTTGCGGGTAGGCATGGCCGAAGGGAGAGTAACGGTGAATATTATTCTGGTTTCAGAAAAACTGCCAAAAGCGTGGACCATTACGCTGGGCTGGCCGCACCTGGCGGGGTCTGTTGTGCTGATGCTGACGCTGGTGCTGACGCTGGCCGGGGCGCTCAACTACGGGATTCTGCGTTTTGCCGCCGAACTGAACATTCCCTACGTCAAGGATATGCTGGTTTCCATCCATCAACAGCAGCAGGAAAAAAACCAGTCATATTTGCAGGATAACCTGAATGCGATGGCGGTCCGGCTGGGGCAGATGCAGGCCCAGTTGCTGCGCCTGGACACTCTCGGCGAACGTCTGGCCAGGCTGGCCGGTTTCAAACCGCAGGACCTGATGTTCAACGAGGTTCCGGGCCGCGGCGGCGCGATTTCGTCAGTGCCGAGCCAGAATCTTTCCCTCGGTGATTTTACCAGCCAGATTGACCTGCTGACCCGGCAGCTTGAAGACCGGGGTGACAAGCTTGGCCTGTTGGAGTCGATGTTCACGCTCGAGAGCGCCAGAAAAAAACTGACGCCGACCAAGCTCCCTGTCGAGGGCGGCTGGTATTCGTCCAACTACGGCTGGCGCATTGATCCGTTCACCGGACAGCGGGCGTTTCATGAGGGGATAGACTTCATGGCGGAGGAGGGTACCCCTATCCATGCTGCTGCTGCCGGCGTCGTGGTGTACTCAGGTTTTCACCCTCAATATGGTAATATGATCGAGGTTGATCACGGCAATGATCTGATCTCGCGGTACGCGCATGCAGCGAGGCGCCTGGTGAAGGTCGGTGACGTGGTACTGCGTGGTTCCCGGATCGCCGATGTTGGAAGAACCGGGCGCGCAACAGGTGCACATCTGCATTTTGAAGTGCGCCAGCGTGGTGCCGCGCGTAACCCCGCGCAGTTTCTGCAATTGCCCGGCTGATCGGCAGCACTGAGCGCAAGAATTGCAGGGGTGGGATTATCCCACCCCTTTTTTATTCAGGAAGTCCATGATTACCGGCTTATTGAAGAAAGTGTTCGGCAGCCGTAATGAACGGCTGCTCAAGCAGTACCGTCGGACAGTGCGCGTCATCAACGCACTGGAATCGCAGATTGCCGCCCTGTCGGACGACGAATTGCGCGCCAAGACGCGTGAATTCCGCGACCGGGTCAGCAAGGCCGTTGCCGCAGCAGCGGCGGGGGTGCAGGCGGGTGACAGTGCGCAGAGCGCGGAACTGGAGCGCCGCCGCCGCGCGCTTGATGAAATCCTCCCGGAAGCATTTGCGGTGGTGCGCGAAGCCGGCAAGCGCGTGCTCGGCATGCGGCATTTTGATGTGCAACTGGTCGGCGGCATCGCCCTGCATAACGGCAAGATCGCAGAGATGCGCACCGGCGAGGGCAAAACGCTGGTTGCCACGCTACCGGCGTATCTGAACGCGCTGGCCGGCGCCGGCGTGCATATCGTGACAGTGAACGATTATCTGGCGCAGCGCGACGCAGACTGGATGGGGCGCATTTACCGCTTTCTCGGTCTGACCGTCGGCGTCAACCTGTCGCAAATGGAGCATGATCGCAAGCAGGAGGCGTACCGCGCCGATATCACCTACGGCACCAACAACGAGTTCGGCTTCGACTATCTGCGCGACAACATGGTTTACGATCTGTCGGAGAAAGTGCAGCGGGGGCTGGAATTTGCGATCGTCGACGAAGTCGACTCGATCCTGATCGACGAGGCGCGTACGCCGCTGATCATCTCCGGGCAGGCCGAAGACACTACCGATCTGTATGTGCGGATGAACGTGGTTGTGCCGAAGCTCGTGCGGCAGAAGGATGAAAAAGGCGCCGGGGACTACTGGGTGGATGAAAAGGGCCACCAGGTCGTGTTGTCCGAAGAAGGTCATGAGCATGCAGAATCACTGCTGGCGCAGGCCGGCCTGCTCCCCGAGGGAGGCAGCCTCTACGATGCGGCGAACATCGGACTGATGCATCATCTGAACGCCGCGTTGCGCGCGCACAACCTGTTTCATCGCGACCAGCAATACGTGGTGCAGGGCAATGAAATCATCATTGTCGATGAATTCACCGGGCGCCTGATGCCGGGTCGCCGCTGGTCTGAGGGCCTGCACCAGGCGATCGAGGCGAAAGAGGGCGTGGAGATCCAGAAAGAGAACCAAACGCTGGCAACAATCACTTTCCAGAATTATTTCCGGATGTACCGGAAGCTGTCCGGCATGACCGGGACAGCTGATACCGAAGCCTATGAGTTCCAGCAGATTTACGGACTCGAAACCGTGATCATCCCGACGCATCGACCGATGATTCGTGACGACCGCATGGATCAGGTCTTTCGTACGTCCGCCGAAAAATACGTTGCGATCATCGATGACATCCGCCACTGCCATGAGCGTGGCCAGCCGGTGCTGGTCGGCACGACGTCAATCGAGAATTCGGAATACATTTCCGGAATTCTGAGCAAGGAAGGTTTGCCGCACAACGTGCTCAATGCGAAGCAGCATGCGCGCGAAGCAGAAATCGTCATCCAGGCCGGAAGTCCGAAGATCATCACGCTGGCCACCAACATGGCGGGGCGAGGCACGGATATCGTGCTCGGCGGCAACCCCGAACCGGACATCAACCGCGTGCTCGCCGACGAAAGTCTGGACGCCACCGCGCGCCAGCGGCGGGTGGCCGAGTTGCGCGAACAGTGGCAGAAGCGCCACGATGAGGTCGTCAAGGCCGGCGGGCTGCATATCATCGGCACCGAGCGCCACGAGTCGCGGCGGATCGACAACCAGCTACGTGGCCGCGCCGGCCGTCAGGGCGATCCGGGATCGAGCCGTTTCTATCTGGCCCTGGATGATTCGCTGCTGCGTATCTTTGCATCCGACCGCGTTGCTGCGATCATGAATCGGCTGAAGATGCCCGAAGGCGAGGCGATCGAGCATCCCTGGGTTACACGCTCGATTGAAAACGCGCAGCGCAAGGTTGAGGCCCGCAATTTCGACATGCGCAAGCATTTGCTCGAATATGACGACGTCGCCAATGATCAGCGCCGGGTGATTTATCAGCAGCGCAACGATTTGCTGGACAGCACGGACGTGTCCGCCACGATTGCAGCGATGCGAGCGGACGTGATTGGCGGCCAGTTTGCGATGCACATTCCTCCGGGCAGCCTGGAAGAGCAATGGGACATCGAGGGCCTGGAGGCGGCGTTGCGCGCGGACCTGGCGCTTGAGTTGCCGATTCGGCAATGGCTGCAGGAGAATCCCCAGCTCGAGGAAGAATCGCTGCGCCAGCGCGTGATCGAAGCTGCGCATGCACGTTATGCCGAGAAAACCGCCGTGGTTGATCCGGCAGCGATGCGCCAGTACGAACGCGCGATTATGCTGCAGAGCCTGGACAGCCACTGGCGCGAGCATCTGGCGTCGCTGGATCACCTGCGGCAGGGCATCCATTTGCGCGGTTATGCGCAAAAGAACCCGTCGCAGGAGTACAAGCGCGAGGCCTTCGAACTGTTTTCTTCGCTGCTCGACATGATCAAGACCGACGTTACGCGCATCCTGATGACCGTGCAGATCCGCAGCGCGGAAGAGCTGCGCGCCGCCGAGGAGCACGAGGCACTGAGCAATGTCCAGTATCAGCATGCCGCGGCGGATACGAATATCGCCGCAGAGATTCCTGCTGACATGGGGGTGCCGGAAACGGAGCTGGAGGCTGATGCCGAAAAGGCACGGCCGTTTGTCCGTGGTGGACAGAAGGTCGGCCGCAACGATCCCTGTCCCTGCGGTTCCGGCAAGAAATACAAGCAGTGCCACGGCAAGCTGACCTGACGCCATGCCCGTCAACCTGAGCGCCCCGGATCCACGGACCCTGTTGCCGGTTGCCGGCGTGACGCTGGGTATCGCGCAGGCAGGAATCCGCAAGGCGGGGCGCAAGGACCTGTTGCTGATTCGGCTCGACGAAGGCGCGCGAGTGGCCGGTGTGTTTACGCGAAACCGGTTTTGCGCAGCACCGGTCGTGGTGTGCCGGCAGCATTTGTCGATGATCGATCCCGGGCACGGCGTGCGGGCTTTGGTGATCAACACCGGGGTGGCCAATGCCGGTACCGGCAAGGACGGCCTTGCCCGCGCGCGGCAGACCTGCACTGAGGCGGCGCAGCTGCTCGGCGGCACTGCGGCGCAGGTGCTGCCTTTCTCGACCGGCGTCATCATGGAGCCGTTGCCGGTGGAACGCATCGTCGCCGGTTTGCCGCAATGCATCGCGGCGCTCAAGGCCAATGCCTGGGGTGAGGCTGCCGAGGCGATCATGACCACCGACACCATACCCAAGGCTGTCTGCCGCCAGTTCCAGATTGCCGGCGCGACGATCACGATTACCGGCATTGCCAAGGGTGCGGGCATGATTCATCCCGACATGGCGACGATGCTCGGTTTTATCGCGACGGATGCTGCGGTCAGCCAGCCGCTGGTGAAGTCCGCCGTGGCCTATGCGGCGCAACGCTCATTCAACTGCATTACCGTGGATGGCGACACCTCGACCAATGACAGTTTCATGCTGATCGCCACGGGCAGGGCCGCCATGCCCGAGATCGTTGACGCGAAAAGCACTGAATACGCCGCATTTCGCGATGCGGTGACCGCGGTAGCAATCCAACTGGCACAGGCCATCGTGCGTGATGGCGAAGGTGCGACCAAGTTCATCACCGTCAAAGTGGAATCCGGACGCGACGCGGACGAGTGCCGCAAGGTTGCGCTGGCGATCGCGCATTCGCCGCTGATCAAAACCGCGTTCTTCGCATCGGACCCGAATCTCGGCCGCATACTGGCTGCCATCGGTTATGCGGGAATTGCCGATCTCGAGGTCGAAGGCATCGAACTTTATCTCGACGATGTGCTGGTTGCCGAGCACGGCGGGCGCAGTCCCGCCTATCGCGAGGCCGACGGTCAACGCGTGATGCAGCAGCCGGAAATCACCGTGCGCGTGGTACTCAACCGCGGCAAGGCGGCCACCGCGATCTGGACCTGTGACCTGTCGCATGATTACGTCAGCATCAACGCCGACTACAGAAGCTAAATTCTTAAATAAATCAATAAGATATGAGGGTTCCCCGGCCATCGAAACCCGCGCCGCTGCCAGAGGTGGTTGACCTGGTCGCGCGTGCCGAAACGCTGCTGGCGCGGATCGAACTTCTGCTGCCGGCCCCGCCGGCCGCCGTCGACTGGAAGGCGTCGATCGCGTTCCGCTGGCGCAAAAAGGCCGCGCAGCAGGCGCTGGAGCCGATATACCAGGTGCACCGGATCGATTTGCGCGATCTGCAGGGCATAGACGAGCAGAAGAATCGTGTCGAGGCGAACACCCGCCAGTTCGTCGACGGCTATCCGGCAAACAATGTGCTGCTCACTGGCGCACGCGGCACCGGCAAGTCTTCGCTGATCAAGGCGCTGCTGAACAAATACGCACCGCGCGGCCTGCGGTTGATCGAAGTCGAGAAGCGCGATCTGACGGATCTGCCGGACATCGTCGAACTGATCCATGCGCGGCCGGAGCGTTTCATCCTGTACTGCGATGATCTGTCGTTCGAAGCGGACGAGCCGGGCTACAAGGCGCTGAAGGTGGTGCTTGACGGCTCGGTTGCTGCCGCCTCGGAAAACTGCCTGATCTACGCGACGTCGAACCGGCGCCATCTGATGCCGGAGTTCATGCACGAAAACCTCGAGTATCAGCATGTCGGCGAGGAAATCCACCCGGGTGAGACCAGCGAAGAGAAGGTTTCGCTGTCAGAGCGTTTCGGGCTGTGGGTGTCGTTCTATCCGTTCGACCAGGACGAATATCTGCGCATCGTTCACGTCTGGCTCGCGCATTTCAAGATCACGGGCAGCAAGAGCCGTGAAGTCGAGCATGCCGCGCTGCAGTGGGCGCTGGCGCGCGGATCGCGCAGCGGCCGGGTGGCTTGGCAGTTCGCGCGTGACTGGGCAGGTCGTACCCGTTTGGCGCGGCGCAAGTAATCCTGATGGCTGAGTCGCCGGCCGGACGCCGTCGCGTTGCGGTCGTTGCCGCGGTGCTGCAGCGGTCAGACGGCCGTTTCCTGCTGGCCCAGCGCCCCCCGGGCAAGGCTTATGCGGGGTACTGGGAGTTTCCCGGCGGCAAGGTTGAAGACGGCGAATCTCCGCTTGACGCACTGTCGCGCGAACTTCACGAAGAGCTGGGCATCGATGTCCGCACGGCTTATCCCTGGATCATCCGCGAATTTGATTATCCGCATGCCGCGGTGCGGCTGCATTTTTTCCGGGTGCGCACCTGGCATGGCGAACTGCACGGCCGCGAGGGTCAGGCATTCGCCTGGCAGCGGCTCGGTGCGATCGACGTCGCACCATTGTTGCCGGCGAACGGGCCGATTCTGAAAGCGCTGGCATTGCCTGAAATCTATGGCATCACCGGTTTTTCCGAAGCAGGCCGAGTTCGCGCCATGGAGGCGGTCAGCGGCGCACTCCAGCGCGGGCTGCGCCTGCTGCAGGTGCGCGGCAAGGACTGGCAGCCCGCGGCCTTCCGTCGTTTTGCCGGCGACATTGTTGAACTCGGCCACGCGAGTCGCGCCCGAGTGCTGATCAACGCCGATACGCTGCTGGCCCGTGCCGTGGGCGCTGACGGCGTGCATCTCACGGCACAACAGTTGCAGGAAACCACGACCCGCCCGGATTTCGCGCTGGTCGGTGCTTCGTGCCATAACGCCGCGGAAATTGCCAAGGCAGAGCAGCTGGGTGTCGATTTCGCAGTGCTCGGACCGGTGCTGCCCACGCCCACGCATCCTGGCGCAGCACTGCTGGGTTGGGAGGGGTTTCGGCGGCTCGCGATGAACCGGGGGATTCCGCTGTTTGCGCTGGGGGGGCTGCAGCCGGCCGACCACGACCGGGCGCTGGCCTGTGGCGCCCATGGTCTGGCCATGATCCGTGGCGCCTGGCCGCCGTCCGGCATCTCCGAATGAACTGCTTCGCGGCATGACCGCCGCGTCGCGCGGCGTCCGCGAACCCCCTAATTCGGTCTCGGTGTGATGCCCTCGCCGCTTTCGTCCGAAAGGTCGGCGTCGTCGGACTCGGCGACTGGCACGCGGTAGCGTTCGGTTGCCCACGCGCCGAGATCAATCATCTTGCAGCGTTCCGAGCAGAACGGACGAAACCGATTGTCGGGATCCCACGGAGCGCTGGTTCCGCAGGTCGGGCAGGCGACAAACCGCGTCTTCATGGTTCAGAGATTGCAGAAAGTCAGCTCGAATTCGACATCGCTATCCGATGCCTTGGGGCGCTGTATGCCTTCCTGCGTCGTGAAGCGGATGTTCAGCGCGTACTTGTTGGCGCTGATCTCCGGGATGCAGGCATAATCACCGGACAAGCGGATGCGCAGCATCTGCGCCATGCGTCCTGCCATCATCTGCTGATAGATACCCTGCTGCGCAGTCTGCGGAGAGGTCTTGCCGCTCTCGCGCAACAGTCGCAGCACGATGCTGATCGCGTCGCGGGTGGGCAGGAAAGGCGCGAGCCATTGCTGCAGATCGTGCCGGCGCTGATCAGTGCTCTGCTGCAGCCAGTAGTGATACGAGGGCAGATCAAATTCGCACAAGCCGCCCGGGATGCCGGTGCGCTGCTTGATGCTCATCAACCACTCGTTGTCGCGCAGTTCCTGGCCAACCTTGCCCGAAGTCTGGTACAGGCGCGACGCCGCCTGGTCGATCTGCCACAGCACGTTATCCAGTGCTTCTTCGGAGATGTCGGGATTGTCGCGCAGCGCTTCGAGCGTCTGCTTCTGCCGTTCCAGTTCCTGCAGCAGGTCGGATTTGAGGTCGGCGCGGCTGGCTACTTCGAGGATCTCGAAAATCAGCAGCAGGGCGACATGATGCTCGGGGGCATCGGTGCGTCCGTGAAAATACTCGATGCGCTCGAAGAGATCCTCCAGGCGCAGCAACGTGCGCACGCGCTCGCTAAGTGGATGCTCGTAGACAATCACGCCCGGTGCGCCCGCAGAAATAGGGTTGAATTCCAGTTGCCGGAGTATCGGACAAAAACCAGAAAAAATAAAGGCTTAATGCCGCCCGTCCCGATCATCCCTGCTCCTTCGATGCGGCACCTGCTGCCATTGTCAGATAGCGCTGATGGAGCACGGTGACCTGATGGCGCAGATGTGCCATGTCGCCATCGTTGCGGATGATGTCATCGGCGCCGGCCAGCCGCTGCTGGCGCGGCAGCTGCGCGGCCATGATGGCGCGGACCGCTTCCTCGGTGATCTGGCTTCTCTGCCGGGCGCGAATGATCTGCAGCGATTCGTCGCAATCGATGACCAGCACGCGCTGAATCAGGTCGCGATAGCCGCCGGTTTCGAGCAGCAACGGTACGACCAGCAGCACATATGGCGCGGCGGACTGCGCGACTTGGTGGCGGGCGTGCTCGCGGATTCGCGGATGCAGGATACTCTCGAGTTGTTTTCGCGCCTGCGGATTTGCGAATACCAGACGGCGCATGACGGCTCGGTCCAGACTCCCGTCCGCAGCGACGACGCTGTCACCGAAGGCCTCAATGATCGCCGGCATCGCGCTGCCGCCAACGCCAGTAATTTCATGGGAGATCGCATCGGTGTCGACGATCCCTGCTCCCAGTTCGCCAAACATCGAAGCCGCGCGCGACTTGCCGGAGCCGATGCCGCCGGTGACGCCAACGCAGAACGGCATGGTTCAGAGCGGTCCGAGATAGGCCCGGGTCAGGGCCGTTCCGTGCAGCAGGGCGATCATCCCTGCAACGGCAAGGTATGGGCCAAAGGGGATGGGTACGCTGCGACCGCGGCCGGCGAACACGATCAGGCCGATGCCAATGACTGCGCCGACCAGTGACGACAACAACAGCGTCAGCGGCAACATCGGCCAGCCCAGCCAGGCGCCGATCGCTCCCAGCAGCTTGAAGTCGCCATAGCCCATGCCCTCTTTGCCGGTCGCCCACCTGAATGCCCAGTACACCGCCCACAGCGAGAGATAGCCCGCTGCGGCGCCGATGACGGCGGCGGAAAGGGGGGCGAAAGTGCCGTTGATGTTGAGGAGCAGGCCCAGCCACAACAGCGGCAGCGTGATGCCGTCGGGCAGGTAGTAGGTATCCAGATCTATGAACGTCAGTGCGATCATCGTCCAGGTAAACAGCAGTGCGCCGCCCGCGGCGATGCCAAAACCGAAATGCCAGGCGACATATGCGGAGAGCGCGGCGGTGAGGGTTTCGACTGCCGGGTAGCGCGAGCCGATGGGCGCGGCGCAGCCGGCGCATTTTCCGCGCAACACGAGGTAGCTGACCAGCGGGATATTCTCGAGCGCGGTGATCTGGCGGTTGCACGACGGGCAGGCAGAACGCGGCACGACGAGGTTGTAGCGTGCGGCAGGGGGTGCTTGCTGGCCAGCGAGTTCGGCACATTCGGCCCGCCATTGCCGCTCCATCATTTTCGGCAGGCGGTGGATGACCACGTTCAGAAAACTGCCGACGCACAGACCGAGCAGTGCCGCACTGAAGGTGAAAATGAGCGGATTTGAAAGCACGAGACTTATCGCCTGAAACAGGCCGACAAGAACGGCACAGCGATGCAAACGCGAGCCGTCGGCGCGAACCGCATGCGGAGCCGGCTTATTGGCGCGGGAGTGACTATACCGTCGATCCCAACTTGAAGATCGGCAGATACATGGCGATCACCATCCCGCCGATCAGTGTGCCCAGTACCACCATGATCATCGGCTCCATCAGGCTTGACAGTGCCTCGACCGCATCATCAACTTCTGCTTCAAAAAAATCGGCGACTTTGGCGAGCATCGCATCGAGTGAACCCGCCTCCTCGCCGATCATCGTCATCTGGATGACCATGTTGGGAAAGACGTCGGTGCCCTGCATCGAGGAGGTCAGGCTGGATCCGGTGGAGACTTCCGCCTGGATCTTCTTGGTGGCGAGATAATATTCGTAGTTGCCTGCAGCGCCGGCAACCGAGCCCAGCGCTTCGACCAGCGGCACGCCAGCGGCGAACATGGTTGCCAGCGTGCGCGTCCAGCGCGCGATGGCCGACTTGCGCAGCAGGTCGCCGAACACCGGAATGCGCAGCGAGAGGCGGTCCATCACCATCTGCATTTTTACGGAGCGCTTCCAGGTCCAGAAAAATGCATAAATGGCCGCACCGGCACTGCCGAACAGGAAAAACCAGTTGGCGACGACGAAGTCGGAGATGGCCATGACAATCAGCGTCGGTGTCGGCAGATCGGCACCGAAGCTTCTGAATACTTCCTTGAATGCCGGGATCACGAAAATCATGATGATTGCGGTAATGACCACGGCCACCACGATGATGGCAATCGGATAGAAAAGCGCCGACTTGATCTTGCTCTTGATGCCGAGGATTTTTTCCTTGTAGGTGGCCAACCGGTCAAGCAGGCTTTCCAGAATGCCGGCAGCCTCACCTGCGCCGACCAGGTTGCAGAACAGTGCGTCGAAATGGAGGGGGTGCTTCTCGAACGCCTGTTTCAGGCTCATGCCGGTTTCGACGTCGGCCTTGATGGTCATCAGCAGACGGGCGACGGCCGGATTGCTGTGGCCCTTGCCGACGATGTCAAACGCCTGCAGCAGCGGCACGCCGGATTTCATCATGGTCGCGAGCTGGCGGGTGAACAGCGTGATGTCCTTTTCGGACACCGAGCCGCCCATGCCCATCCGCTGCTTCTTGACTTCGACGACCTTGATGCCCTGGCGGCGCAGCGTGGCATTGACTTGCGCCTCGCCGCTCGCCTGCATTTCGCCGCGCACGGTTTTTCCGGCGCGATCCTGGCCGACCCAGCGAAACGTGTATTCCGCGATCTCCGATTTGCGTGCGGCAGCGGCTGCAGTTGCCATAACGAGCCTCCAAAATCTTTCGATGAACCAATGGGTTACGATCGGTTATTAATGGAATAATGCCTTTCCTGCGCAACGTTGTAAAGGCTAAACCGCACACCGCCTAAGGCCGCGCGGGCGCAAATACCCGCACGCTCTTGATGACCCGGTCCTGGGTCTGGACAATCTCCAGCGGATGCCCGGCAATGCGGACGCTGGTATTGGGCTCGGGAATGTCCTGCAAATGTTCCAGAATCAGCCCGTTCAGCGTCTTCGGGCCGTCGAGCGGAAAACGGAACCCCAGTTTGCGGTTGAGATCGCGCAGCAACGTGCCGCCTTCGATGACGTAGCTGCCGTCGGCTTGGGGGTGCAGGCCGCGGGCCATCAGCGGTGACTGGGTGGTGAACTCGCCGATGATTTCTTCGAGGATGTCCTCCAGCGTCACCAGCCCCATGAGTTCACCGTATTCGTCCACCACCAGGCTGACCCGATCCTCGTGTTCCTGGAAATTCTGCATCTGCGAAAGCAACGGTGTGGCAGACGGTACAAAATAAGGCTCGCGGATCATTTCACGCAGGCTGTCATGGGTCAGTTCCTCGCGCTGGATCAGCGTCAGCGCATGCCGCACGCGCAGGACACCGATCACGTTGTCGAGCTGGTCCTGATAGACGATCACGCGGCGATGGTGTGCGGTCGAAATCTGCTGTGCCAGTTCCTCGATCGGCAGATCGAGATTCACGGCTTCGATCTGGTTGCGTGGCACCATGACATCGTCCACGGTAATCGCGCCGATCTCCAGCAGGTTGAGCAGCACCGAGGCATGTTTCTTCGGCAGCACATTGGAAGACTCGAGCACGATAGTGCGGATTTCGTCGATGGACAGCGGCTGGGGGCCGGATTCCTGGGGATGCAGGCGCAGCAGGCGCAGTGCGACTCCGAGCAGTGCATCAGTGGAGACTGTCAGCAACTGGACGAATGGCGCGGTAACGAAGGCCAGGCCGCGCATCGGCCAGGAGACGAAGCGTGAAATATTCTCTGCACTGTGCTGGCCGAGGCGCTTGGGCACGATTTCGCCGACGACGATGGAGATATAGGTGACGATCACGACCACCACCGCTGTGGCGACAATACTGCTGGCCTTGGTTTCCATGCCCTGCGTTCGCAGCCACGCCGCGAACGGTTCCGCCAGTATGGCCTCACCGACGATGCCGTTGAGCAGGCCGATCGAGGTGATGCCGATCTGCACGGTCGACAGGAAGCGTGTGGGCTCCGCGGAGAGCTTGACTGCTGCCGCTGCAAGCTTGTCGCCCCGCTGCGCCAGCATCGCCAGTTTGGACTGGCGCGCGGTCAGCAACGCGACTTCGGACATTGCGAAAGCACCGTTGAGCAGGATCAGGCAGGCGAGTAACAGCACTTCCATGTCGACACCTCAGTAAAAAATAGAGCGCCGCGGGCCATGACCACGGGGCGGGCCTGCGTACCGGTCAACCGCGCCCGAGCAGTACTTCGACGACGAATTTGCTGCCCAGGTAGGCCAGCACAAGCAGCAGGAAACCGGCAAGCGTCCAGCGCACGGCGACGCGCCCGCGCCAGCCGTGGAAATGCCGGCCGAACAGCAATGCGCCAAATACAATCCACGACACGATGCCAAAGATGGTCTTGTGATTGATCCGGGCAGCTTTGCCGAACAGTTCTTCCGAGTACATCACGCCGCTCAACAGCGTCAGCGTCAGCATGATGAAGCCGGCCCAGATGATCCGGAACAGCAGCGTTTCCATGGTCAGCAGCGGCGGCAGTTTCTGCAGGCCGGCGGGCAGTGCGCCCTGGTGCAGGCGACGCTCCAGCATCGCCATCAGCAGCACATGGAGCGATGCAATCGTGAACAGGCTGTAGGCGAGCATGGATATCAGCAGATGCAGTTTGAATGCCAGCAACTCGGTATTCGGTACGGGGCGCGCTGCGGGCAGCAGCGCGGGCAGGAACGCGGCGATCGCCGCTACCGGCATGATCAGTGCGTGCAGCCCATCGAGACGGTAGAACAGGCTGCCCAGCCAGTAAATCAGCACCGTCAGCCAAAGTATCGCGGAAATCGCGTCCCCGACGCCGATGCGCAGCACGTTGCCAGCCAGCATCGTGCCGAACAACACGGCAGCATGCATGCCCAATGCCACCAATATAACCACACGTTCCATGGTGCATCGTGTTTGCGACACGACAGGCGCGACCGCCGCGCCCGACCAGTGCAACCGCCAGAAGTACGTCGACAGCGCCGCATAAAGAAGCGCGCTGATCAGATACGGTAAAATGCCCTGCATTGCCATTGTCCAAGTTTACCCGAACGCAAATCCCATGTTTGACAACCTGACCGGACGCTTGGCGCGAGTCGTCAAGACGTTGCGCGGCGAAGCTCGCCTGACCGAAGCCAATATCCAGGACGCACTGCGCGAAGTGCGCATGGCGCTGCTGGAAGCCGACGTGGCGCTGCCCGTGGTCAAGGCGTTCATCGACCGCGTTCGCGAAAAGGCGGTCGGCGAGGAAGTCATCGGCAGCCTGACACCGGGACAGGCCCTGGTCGGCGTCGTGCACCGCGAGCTGGTGGCGCTGATGGGCGGCTTCAACGAGTCGATCAATCTCGCCGTGCAACCGCCGGCCGTGATCCTGATGGCCGGCCTGCAGGGTGCCGGCAAGACGACCACTGCCGGCAAGCTGGCCCGGTGGCTGCACACCGAGCAGCGCAAGAAAGTGCTGCTGGCGAGTTGCGACGTCTACCGTCCCGCGGCCATCGAGCAGCTGCGGGTGCTGGCCGGGCAGGTCGAAGCGGATTTCCATCCGGTATTGGCAGGCGAACAGCCACTGGCCATCGCGAAACGTGCGCTGGAATACGCGCGCACGCATTATCACGATGTGCTGATTGTCGATACCGCCGGGCGCCTTGCGATCGACGAGGCAATGATGCAGGAGATTCGTGAACTGCATGCTGCGCTCAATCCGGTCGAGACGCTGTTTGTCGTCGATGCGATGCAGGGGCAGGATGCTGTCAATGTGGCGAAGGCGTTCAATGACGCACTGCCGCTGACCGGCGTCATTCTGACCAAGCTCGATGGCGACGCACGCGGTGGTGCGGCGCTGTCGGTACGGCATGTCACCGGCAAACCAGTCAAGTTTGCCGGTACCGGCGAAAAACTCACCGGACTGGAGGCATTTCATCCCGACCGTATGGCCTCGCGCATTCTCGGCATGGGGGACGTGCTGTCGCTGATCGAGGACGTGCAGAAATCGGTCAACCGCGAGGAAGCCGAGAAACTGGCGCGCAAGGTCAAGACCGGCAAGGGTTTCGACCTCGAGGATTTCAAGCAGCAGGTGGCGCAGATGCGCAAGATGGGCGGCATGGGGGCGCTGATGGACAAGCTGCCCGCGCAGCTCGCCCAGGCGGCACAGGGCGCGCCGCAAATGGAAGACAAGGCGATCCGCCGCCTCGAAGGCATCATCAATTCGATGACGCCACTGGAGCGGGCCAAGCCCGAGTTGCTGAAGGCATCGCGCAAGCGGCGCATCGCGGCCGGCGCCGGTGTCAGTGTGCAGGAGGTGAACCGCCTGCTCACTCAATTCGAACAGACGCAGAAAATGATGAAAATGGTCGCCAAGGGGGGCATGGCGAAAATGATGCGTTCGATGAAGGGCATGTTTCCGGGGATGCGCTGAGTATCCCCGGCGCAGCACGCCCTATTTCAGGCTGAAGCCCTGGCGCCGGATGTAGGCGCCGAAGTCCGCCCGTTCCGGCTCGGCGTACTGCCGCGCTTTGTCTTCGGACCACCCGTAGAAATCTGCGGTGCCGAAAGAGCCGGTGCGGCGTTGTTTGCCATAAGGGTGGTACGCATGCCGGCGCCGGTCATAGGCATCCACCTGTTCCTGCAGACGGCTCTCATCATAACGGTCGGTGTGCACCGTCACATCCAGCGGCAGGCGCGGGCTGATGTGGCCGGGACTCGAAGGGTAGCCGACACAGAGCCCGGCGACCGGGAATACGCCCTCCGGCAGGCCGAGTTCGCGGCTGTTGGCTGCCGCGGCATTGCGTATGGCGCTGATCGGACAGGTGCCGAGTCCGGCGGCTTCCGCCGCGCGGATGAAATTCATCATGACGATGCCGGCGTCCACTGCGGCATTCATGAAATGATCAAGATGTTCGTTGGCGAACGGCTTGCCTCGCCATTGGCTGATGCGGCGGATTCGGCGATTGTTGCCGCAGAACACCAGGAACACCGGCGCATCGAGTATCCAGGCCATTTCCGGAATCGTCGCAACAATGCGCCGGCGTATTTCGGGGTCGGCAACGTGAATGATGTCGGCCTGTTGCAGATCGGATTTCGTCGGTGCTGACAATGCGCAGGCAAACAACAGGCGCAGCAATTCCGGATCTACCGGAGCCGCAGCATAACGCCGGATCGAGCGATGTTCCGCGATCACGGCAAGATCAGCCAATCCGGGCTGCGCTGCTGCCACAGGGAAATCGCAGCCATAGCGGGTCTGCAGTGCGGCCTTGATTCGGTCGGCAGGGGATTGGTCAGGAAGCGGCATTATAAAACCTTTCTAAAACAACAAGTTATGTATTTTCAGGGGATCGCGGCCGAGGTTCGCGGCAAACCCGCTGTGCGGTCGTCTTGGTTGCGCCTGATGCAAAAAATAGCGTAAAATCCGCCCCTTTCGACTTTCTCGGTCGCCAGGAATCTCCTCATGGTCGTTATCCGTTTGGCACGTGGGGGCGCAAAAAAGCGCCCGTTTTTCAATTTCGTTGTTGCCGATTCGCGGTTTCCGCGCGACGGTCGCTTCATCGAGCGCCTTGGATTCTACAATCCCAAGGCACCTGAAGGTCGCGAGCGTCTGCGCATCAATCGCGAGCGCCTCGCGTTCTGGCAGGGCAAGGGTGCACTACTGTCCGATACCGTGACCCGGCTCGTCAAGCAGGCTGGTGAGCAAACAGCCGCCGCCTGAGCGGCTGGTGGTGATGGGGCGCGTCGTCGCGCCCTACGGTATCAAAGGCTGGATCAAGGTCCAGACCTTTACGCAGCAGCAGCGGGGATTGCTCGATTACCCGGTGTGGCAGGTGGGGCAGGAAGGCACCTGGCAGGCGCGATCGGTTGAAGCGGCGAAGGTGCACGGGGCCACCGTCGTGGCCAAACTGGAAGGCATCGCCGATCGCGGGCAGGCGGCGGCACTGCGGCGCATGCAGATCGCGATATCGCGCGACGATTTTCCGGCAGCTGCGGCTGGAGAGTTTTACTGGGCCGATCTGATCGGCCTGAAAGTGGTCAATGTGGCCGGTGTGACGCTGGGGAATGTGGCCCGCGTTTTCGAAACCGGCGCAAATGATGTGCTGGTCGTTGAAGGCGAGCGTGAACGGTTGCTGCCTTTTATCGAACCGGTGGTCCGGAAAGTCGATGTCGCCGGCGGCATGATCATTGTCGATTGGGACGCGGACTACTGATGTTGCAGTTTGATGTCGTTACGCTGTTTCCGGCGATGTTCGATGCGGTAACGGAGCTGGGTGTCACCGGACGCGCAAGGGAACGCGGGCTGTACCAGTTTGTGGCCTGGAATCCGCGGGATTTTGCGACCAATCTGCACCGCACTGTGGATGACCGCCCTTATGGCGGCGGCCCGGGGATGGTGATGATGGCCGAACCCCTGGGCAAGGCGCTGCATGCGGCGTGCCAGCGGCAGCAGAGCACAGGTGTGGAGCGGCCACGGGTCGTCTACCTGACGCCGCAGGGCCGGTTGCTGGATCATGCCAGGACTGCGGCACTGGCACGGGAACCGGGGCTGGTGTTGCTGGCGGGGCGTTACGAAGGCGTCGATGAACGGCTGATCGAGCAGCAGGTTGTCGAGGAAATTTCAATCGGCGACTATGTGTTGAGCGGCGGGGAACTGGCCGCGATGGTGTTGATGGACAGCGTGATACGGCAGTTGCCGGGGGCTTTGGGTGATGCGGAATCGGCCAGCCAGGATTCCTTTGTGGATGGCCTGCTGGATTGCCCGCACTATACGCGCCCGGAATCGTATCGCGGGGCGGTGGTGCCGGCGGTGCTGTTGTCGGGCAACCACGCGCTTATCGCGCGCTGGCGGTTGAAACAGGCGCTCGGGCGCACCTGGCAACGGCGGCCGGAATTGCTGCAGCGCCGGGCACTGACTGCGGAAGAACGGATGTTGCTGGACGAATACCGGCAGGAGCAACAGGGCAGTACGGATTAACCGCGGACGCCATCGTGGCGCACGCAGCAAGTTTTGAAGGAGCATGAGCATGAACGTCATTCAGCAGCTGGAGCAGGAAGAGATCAACCGTCTGGGCCGGAAAGTGCCGGAATTCACCACCGGTGACACAGTCATTGTCAGTGTCAACGTGGTCGAAGGCGAGCGCAAACGCGTGCAGGCTTATGAGGGTGTGGTTATTGCCAAGCGCAATCGCGGGATCAATTCCGCGTTCATCGTGCGCAAGGTATCGTCGGGTGAGGGTGTCGAGCGGACGTTCCAGACCTATTCGCCGGCGATCGCCAGCATCGAAGTCAAGCGTCGTGGTGATGTCAGCCGTGCCAAGCTCTATTACCTGCGCGGCCTGTCCGGCAAGGCGGCGCGCATCAAGGAAAAACTGACGGCCAATGTTCCGGCCGATGCTGAAACTGCGGTCGCGGCTGAAGCGGCACCCGCGGCAGAGTAACGTCCGAAGAGTTTTGAACAAGGCGGCTGCGGCCGCCTTTTTTTGCGGCCAGGCTTTCGCGCCCTGCAAGGGGTGCCCGCTACAATAACCACATGCCCGCACTTTGTCGCGCTGTTACCGTTCTGCTGCTCGCCTGCCTGCTGACTACAGCAGCTGCGCGGGCGGCCGAAGCCCCGGAGGGTTTCGAGGCCACCCGAAATTTGGCTCAGGCTGGTGCCGTTGATCTTGCGCTGGGCCGCATCAATACCCTGCAGCCGCCGGATACCGTTGCCCCGCAGTGGGTGGAATGGGAGCGCTTGCGTCTGCAATTGCTGGTGCAATCGGGTCGCTATGATGAAGTGTTGCAGCGGGCGGGACGGCTGTCATTACCGGTGCGACCCGGTGCACACGCCGAACTGCATGCGCTTGCTGCCCGTGCCGGCCTTGCGCTGGGGCGCGGAGCCGTCGCCCGTGAGCATGCCGGCCGCGCGCTGTGGTCGCCGGGAGTCGATGCCGCTACGTTGCGCGAACTGCGGCTGGTGGTGATCCGCAGTTATGCCGGCGAATCCCGTGCCGATGATGCGTACCGCAGCATGCTGCGGTACGAGCAGGACTACCGGCCGCTGAATGTCGCAGCGGCGACTGTTTTTGTCGATGCGCTGCTCGATCTCGGGTTGGCCAAGGAGGCCGTCAACTGGCTGGGCCTGCTTGAGGAGCGCGGTGCAACCAAGCTGCGGTTGCGGCTCCACACGGGCGTAACTGCGCCCCAGGCTGCGGTGACGCAGGCGCGCACCGCATCGGCGCGAAGCAACGATCCGGCCTGGTGGCGGATCCTGGGGGAGGCCGCCGAGCGCCAGAAAAACGCTGCGCTGCGCATCGAGGCGCTTGAACAGCTGCTCAATGTAAAGCGTGGCGTCGACGTGACCGTCCCGGAGCCTGACCCGAGCAGTCTGTGGGATGCCTATGCCGGTTATGCCCGCGATGCCGCCAATACCCACCATTTGCTGGCTGATGATGACGCGAACTGGCTGGAGTTCGCGACCCGCCGGCGCGCATCCGAACCGGTGGTCGCGCGCGCCTACGTTGCCTATCTTGCACGCCATGCGCGCGTCGCTGCCGTACGGCAGAGCGCGCAGGCGCGGCTCGCTGCCGATTATGGCGACGCCAAATTGCCACGCACCGGCCTGCGCGTATTCGGTGCCTGGCCGGGCGGTCCCGGCGCGCTCACGACGCAAACCCGGCATGCCCTGGGCGCGCTGGCCGAACGAATCGGCGATTATCCGCAGGCGTTGCAGTACCTGCAGGGACTGCCGGCCCCGCAGCAAATGCCGACAGCGACATGGCAACTGCGCCAGACGGCACTGGCGTTGCGTGCGGGGCGGGTGAATCTTGCCGCGGATATGGTGCGGCAACTCGCGGCAGTGCAGTCGGCGATTCCGGCAGCGCAAGTGCCGGAGTGGATCGTGCTCGCGCAGCAATTGACGGACCACGGTCTGCACGATGCCGCGCAGGTGTTATTTGAACGCGCGCTGCCGCATGCCGATGCTGCACAGGCACGCCTCGTACTGTCCGGTATTGCGCGCATTCATGACGCACGCAACCAGCCGTTGCTTGCCGCGGAGTTCTATCTGCGTTCGGCGTTGCGGACGCCGACACCTGATGCCGCCGCGGCCGAAGCGCGGCTGCGGGCGGGCCTCAGTCTCGCGCGCGCCGGGTTGGGCGATGATGCCCGGGCGCAGTTCGAATGGCTGCTGAAGAATGCCCGCGACCCCGCGCAGATTGCGGTGGCACGGCGCGA
>Ga0105107_10000063_pt1 | contig 55009 bp, 47 predicted proteins | sample PPLLaktember2015_6_FD_79335 | JGI IMG/M metagenome (GOLD analysis project Ga0105107, IMG submission 79335) | Freshwater sediment microbial communities from Prairie Pothole Lake near Jamestown, North Dakota, USA - PPLs Lake P8 Core (1) Depth... | ecosystem: Environmental > Aquatic > Freshwater >...
AGCACCACCGGCTCCTCGAGAGTTGCCTGCATCTTCTCGGGGTCGGTGACGAAGTAGGGCGAGAGATAGCCGCGGTCGAAGCGCATGCCCTCGACGACCTCGACGACGGTCTCCGTGCCCTTCGCCTCCTCGCAGGAGATCACGCCTTCGCTGCCGACCCGCTCGAGGGCGTCGGCCACGAGCTCGCCGATCGTCGCGTCGTTGTGTCCCGAGACGGCGGCGACCTGCGCCTTCTCGAGCCGGCTCGTCACGGCCTTCGACTGGCCGCGCAGCGAGGCGACGGCGGTCTTCAGGCCGCGGTCGAGGCCGCGCTTCAGGTCGACGGCGCTCGCGCCCGCCACGACGTTGCGAAGGCCCTCGGCGAAGATGGCGTGGGCGAGGAGCGTCGAGGTGGTGGTGCCGTCGCCGACCGCGTCGCCCGTGCGCACCGCCGCCTGGCGGATCATGCGCGCGCCGAGGTTCTCCTCGGGATCCTTCGGATCCACCTCCTTCGCGATCGTGACGCCGTCGTTGCAGACGATCGGGTTGCCCCAACGACGTCCGATCAGGACGCAGCGCGACTTCGGACCGAGCGTGCCGCGCACGGCCTCGGCGATCTCGGTCGCTCCCGCGAGGATCTTCGTCCGTGCCTCGTCCCGGAAGAGGAGATGCGTGTGTGCCATCGAAGTCTCCTTGCGAGCGCTGCTCACGATCGGATGCGCGCGGTCTCGCGTCACCATCCTGCACCGCGCGTGCCGGGGGCGGGGGATCGAATCGCGGGCTCGCGGCGCGTCGGGTGCGGCAGAAGGTCACGGCGGGATGCGCTCCCGGCCGCACGGACGACGAAAGGGCCCCTGCCGTGCGGCAGGGGCCCGTCGTCTGGTGCGGTCGGATCTCAGCGTGTGCGTCGCCGCTGCGGGGGCTTGGCGGAGACCTTCTTCGTGGCCTTCGGGATCGCACTGCGCAGGCGCTTCCCGGCGGTCTGCGAGACGATCTGCCCGTCGCTCCGACTGCCGCGCGGGCGCTCGAGGCCGCGGAGGCCGAAGTCGCGCCCGGGCCGGGCCGAGGGCGTCCTCACGGCGCCCGGCAGGCTCGGCTTCGAGGCGGAGGGCGGCGGGAGCTGCAGCGGGACCAGCGAGCCCGGGAGCTTCCCGATGCCGGGGTTCACCTGCGGATCGCCGCAGATCACCGTGAAGGTCGTCTCGGTCCAGTCCTTCGCGTGCGGTGCGAGGGTCTCGATCGACACCGTTCGGTGCACCACGTTCGTCGGCACGCCGGCGTAGTCGTCGATCGCGCCGCCGCCGTTGCCCGGGTTCGCGACCACGCCACCGAGGTCGCCGCCGCCACCGCCGGCCGGCTGGCCGACGCTGACCTCGACGTCGAACTCGAACACGGTCTGCTGCTCCGTGAAGTGGAGGTCCGTCACGGGGCCCTTCGCGCCGCTGTCCACGATCCGGAACGAGACGTCGCCGGCCCCGGTCACCTGGATGCGGCCGTGCAGCGGCACCGTCGCGGGGCACACGCGCTCGAGCGGCGAAGACTCGGGGCCGATCGTTGCGGAGACCACCTGGAAGGGCACCGCGATCTCGTCCGACGCCGACACGCTCGCCGGCGGCTCGACGCTCGGGTTGCCCTCGCACTCGACGAAGGTGTCCACGTACATCGAGTCGTACTCCCAGTCGACGTCCTGGTTGTCCGCGATGTCGAACTGGCAGCGCGCGGCGAAGGCGAGGATGTGCGTGCCCGAGGTCGAGAACCCGTCGCGCAGGAGCTGCCAGCGCGGCTCGCCGTCCTGCTGCTTCGCGTCGAGCGCCCAGTTGCACGCAGCCACCGGGTCGCCGGGGATGCCCGTGCCGCCGAGCGTGCCGTACTCCGCGGGGACGTCCATCGAGGCCGCGGTGTCGAGGGAGCCGCCGCCCGTGCCCGGGATCGAGGGCCCGGCGTACGCGCTGTCTCCGGCCTCCCAGTAGCCGCCGCCGATGTTCGGCGTGCCCCAGACGAGATGGGCGTCCTGGACCTTGTTCGTGCCCTTGCAGTCGACGTCCACGTTCGCGCCGACCGAGACCGGCGCGGAGACGTGGGTGAACGCGTTGCCGTCGTTCGCGACGTGGATCACAGGCGGGGCCGCGAACGGTGACGCCGAGATGTGGATGCTGTCGACCTTGTCGAGGGCAGCGTGGGCCGCGCCGGGCAGGGCCGGCACGAGGCAAGAGGCGAGGGCGATGGCGAGGTGACGATGGGACATGACTTCCTCCGGTTTTCGTCCCGCTTCGTGCGGGCTCGGGAGGGAGTCGGGGGAGGGGCCGGATCGGTTCAAACGGTCGGCCCCCGGGGCGCGCGTCGCCGGGGCGCGGTACGCTGCGCGTGCCTGCCCATCCCGGGCACGCCCGCGTGAGGCCAAGGCCTCCGCCCACCAGTCGCTTTGGTCCTTCGGGCCCCGACCGACGAGGAGCCCGAATGCCGTTCGCTCATCTGAAGCTTCACCCCAGCCTGGTAAAAGGCCTGAAGGAGCTGGGCTTCGCCCGCCCGACCCAGATCCAGGCAGAATCCATCCCGCCCGCCCTGGACGGGCGCGACATCCTCGCCTGCGCCTCCACGGGCAGCGGCAAGACCGCTGCCTTTCTGCTGCCGATCCTCCATCAGCTGATCGCCCGGCCCCGGGGCACGACCCGCGGGCTGGTGCTCACGCCCACCCGCGAGCTCGCGGCCCAGATCGTCGAGGACCTGAACGACCTCGCCGTGCACACGCCGATCACCGCCGCGTCGGTCTTCGGCGGCGTCGGCATGGGCCCGCAGGAGCACGCCTTCCGCAGCGGCGTCGACGTGATCGTCGCAACGCCGGGGCGCCTGATGGACCACTTCCGCCGGCCCTACGCGAAGCTCGAGGGCCTCGAGCATCTCGTGCTCGACGAGGCCGACCGGATGCTCGACATGGGCTTCCTGCCCGAGATCCGGCGCATCCTGCGGCACCTGCCCGCGAAGCGGCAGACGCTCTTCTTCAGCGCGACCATGCCGCCGCCGATCGCGACCCTCGCCCAGGAGATGCTGCGGTCGCCCGCGACGATCCAGCTCGCGCGCCGCGCGACGCCGGCGGTCGGCATCACGCAGGCCGTGTATCCCGTGCCGCAGGAGCTCAAGTCGGGCCTGCTCGCGGCGCTGCTCGCGCGCGGCGAGATGCGCGAGGCCCTGGTCTTCACGCGCACCAAGCATCGCGCGGACCGGGTGGCCGCGTACCTCGCGCGCGAAGGCGTCAAGGCGCAGCGCATCCACGGCAACCGCTCGCAGGCGCAGCGCACCCAGGCGCTCGCGGGATTCAAGGAAGGCTACTACCGGGTGCTCGTCGCGACGGACATCGCGGCCCGCGGCATCGACGTCGTGGCCCTCGGCCACGTCGTGAACTTCGACGTGCCCGAGGTTCCCGAGGACTACATCCACCGCGTCGGCCGCACGGCGCGGGCCGAGGCGACGGGCGAGGCCTTCACCTTCGTGTCGCCCCAGGAAGAGGGCGACCTGCGACGCATCGAGCACGCGATCGGGAAGCGCCTGCCGCGGGTCATCCTGCCCGACTTCGACTACGGCGCGCGGCCGGCGGCGCGTCTCGAGCTCTCGTCGGCGGAGCGCTTCTCGGCGGGCGGCGGCGGCCGCGGGCAGAGCCGGCGAAGCACGGGCGGCGCAGCCTCGCGGCCGGGTGGCGGCGCTTCGCGGACGGGCAGCGGGGCTTCGCGGCCGGCGGCCGGGTCGCGCAGCGCGAGCGGCTCCTACGGTGCGGCGTCGGGCGGCGGCGCAGCGGGCGCGGGAGCGGATCGGCGCGGAGGCGCTGGGTTGGAGCGACGTGGAGGTGCCGCGCCCGATCGGCGCGGAGGCGCCGGGCCCGATCGACGTGGAGGCTCGGGGAGCGGCGGTGGAGGGCGGCGCGGCAACGCATCGGGCCGACCGTCCGGCGGCCGCCCCGGGTCGTCGCGTCCGCCGCGCAGCCGCGGCCCGCGCTGACGCGCGAAGCGCCCGCGCGGCTGGTGCAAGGCATCGGGCCGTAGGCTATATCCGCTGCTCGCATCGACCCCCGGTCGATGCTCCGGGGCGGTAGTTCAATCGGTTAGAGCACCGGCCTGTCACGCCGGAAGTTGCGGGTTCGAGTCCCGTCCGCCCCGCCATTCTTTCTCCTCGATCGAAGGGTTTGCGCCGCCCGAATCCGGCTGGCTCCACGTCGGGGCCACGAGCCACGCCGTGGTGCTCGAGCGCTTCGCCCCCCTGGCTCGCGCGTCTCCCCGCGCTGGCCGCGGAGATAGCGCGGCCGGTCGACGTCGCGGCCGTGGGCATCGGAATCACGATGCCCTTCGGCGATGGAAAGGCGAGGATCGGCGTGCGGTAGCGGCGGCCGCTCGTGCGGCCGACGTGCTGTACCACCGCCAGCGGCGGAGCCACCCGCGCGAAGGTCGCCGCAGCGGATTCGCGAAGACGCGATCCACCCGGCCAGGGACCGAGGGAAGCGCATGACGGTGTTCTGCGCCCGCCGGCCACGGGCGCCGTCAGCGCTTTCCGGCCACGAAGCGCTCGAAGGCCGCCGTCCACTCGGGATGCCAGCGCGACAGCGCCGGCCGGTTCTCGACGATGTCGAGCGCGTTCCACAGTACGCGCTTCTCGTCGATCGCCCGCGTCGTCTCGTTGTCCTCGCACCAGAGGTAGAAGTCGCCGCGGCCGATGCCTTCGAGCATGCGCTCCACCACCTGCTCGGGCGTCCACGCGCCAGGCGGCTGCTGCGGGATGCGGCGGGCGATCATCCCCGTGTAGGTGAAGCCGGGGACCAGGAGATGTGCGCTGACCCGGCAGCCGGCCTTGTTCCGGAGCGTGTGCGCGAGCCCCTCGGTGAGCGCCTTCACGCCGGCCTTCGAGACGTTGTAGGCGGTGTCGCCCGGCGGACAGGTGATGCCCTGCTTCGAGCCGGTGTTGACGACGAGCCCGGGCGCACCGCTGTGCGCCATCCTCGGCACGAAGACCTGGACGCCGTGGAGCACGCCCAGGAGGTTCACGGCGAGGACACGCGCCCAGCCTTCGGGGCTCGAGAGCGCGTCGCCGCCCCCGCCGACGCCGGCGTTGTTCATCAGCACCGAGACCGGCCCCAGCTTCTCGTCCACCGCCTCGGCCAGCGCCAGCACCGAGACGCGGTCGGACACGTCCGTGGGGACGGCGAGCGCCGTGCTGCCGATCGAGGCCGCGGCTTCGCGGAGCCGCGCGGCGTCTCGATCGGCGAGGCACACCCGGAGGCCCATCGCGGCGAATCGACGAGCCGCCGCGAGGCCGATGCCGCTCGCCGCGCCGGTCACGACGGCGACGTTCCCGGCCGCGAGCGCAGGATGGAGGTCGGTCATGGATACTCCCCGGGCTCGTTCGGAGCTCCCCGACCGGACGTTCGTCCGCGGCCGAGACCCGCGCAATACGCGGTCGGCAATCCACGATCGGCATCGACGGCCGGGGAAGCCGAACCGATGGGGGGCCGCCATGACGACGCACGGCTTCGTCCTTCGCGTCGAGTGTTACGCCGGGCACCGCGGCGAGCAGGAGCCACGGCGGTTCTGGATCGGCGACCGGGAGATCGCAGTCGAGGAGATCGTCGACCGCTGGCTCTCACCCGACCACCGCTACTTCAAGCTCCGGGGCGACGACGGAGCCATCTACATCCTGCGTCACGACTCCGCAGCGGATCGCTGGCAGCTCACGGTGTACGAGAGTCCCGCTTCGGGTCCTCGCAATCCGACGTCCACGGGGGATCGGTGAGAACGCGGGCCTCTCGGGCTTCGTCGCCGAGCTTCGAGGCTGCGGGTGGAGTTGCGATGACGGCTAAGCTGGGCCGCATGCGACGCGTCGGCATCGGAAGGGCGCTCCGGGTCGCGAGCCTCGCGCTTGCGGTCGGCGCGAGCGCGTGTCAGGGGCCGTCCCCGGCCGGCGCGGCCGGCGCGGCTGGCGCGGCTGGCGCGGCTGGCGCGGCCGGTGACGCGCTGCCGCTCGAGACCGTCGAGATCGTGAGTGTGCCGAGCTCGCCGCAGTAGAGGGCGATCGTCTGACGTCCGCGAGAGGGTGCCCATGAAGACGATCGGACTCCTCGGAGGGATGAGCTGGGAGTCGACCGTGCCCTACTACCAGACGATCAACCGCGTCGTCGGCGAGCGTCTGGGCGGGCTGCACTCGGCGAAGATTCTGCTCTACAGCGTCGACTTCGCCGAGATCGAGCGTCTCCAGCACGAGGAACGGTGGCACGAGTCCGGCGAGCTCCTCGCCCGAGCCGGGCGAACGCTGGAAGCCGGCGGTGCCGACTTCCTGGTGCTTTGCACGAACACCATGCACCGGGTCGCGCCCCAGATCGAGGCGGCGGTCTCGATCCCGCTCCTCCACATCGCCGACGCCACGGCGGAACGCGTCGTCGCCTCGCGCGTCGGGCGCGTCGGCCTCCTCGGCACGCGGTACACGATGGAGCAGGACTTCTACCGCGGCCGGCTCGAGCAGCTCGGGCTCGAGGTGCTTGTGCCGTCCCAGGGCGATCGCGAGACGGTGCACCGCATCATCTACGACGAGCTGTGTCGCGGCTCGATCCTCGAGCCGTCGCGGCGGGAGTATGGCCGGGTGGTCTCCGAGCTCGTCGCCGCAGGCGCCGGAGGCGTCATCCTGGGCTGCACGGAGATCGGGATGCTACTTCGTGCCTCGGACTCGCCCGTTCCGCTCTTCGACACGGCGCAGATCCACGCCGAGAAGGCCGCCATCTACGCGCTCGGCGATCGTCGCGAGAGCTCTCCATCGTGACGAGGGGAGTCGAGCACGAGCCCGTCGCGCGCGAGGAGGTGCACCTCCTGCTCTTCGAGCCGGCGGCGACGCCGAACACGGGCACCGTGCGCGACGAGCGCACCCTCGACACGCTCGGTCAGGCGCGAGGCGGTTGTCCGCCCGACGCTCGTAGCGCTCGAGCTCGTAGTCGATCCCAAGCTCTTCGCAGAGCCAGACGATGCGCTCGGATTGCGAGATCCCCAGATGATGAACCGTCAGCATGTGAGCCTTGCTCCTCTCGAACGTGGATGACGCGGGGTTTCGACGCGACCTCGATGGCTTCCGCGGAATCCTCTCCATCGCATCGCCCTTCGCCAGCTCTTGCGAACAGGCGAACGCTTCGGTTGCGCCGCGTGGGCTTCCTCGGGAAGATCGGTCAGCGTCCCGCTGCGGCGGGAGAAGGAGACCCCGATGGCCCAGAAGCCTCCGTGCGAGACCTCGATCCCCGCTTCCGCCCTCGGCCGACGCGAGCTGCTCGCGGCCGCTGGTGCGGCCGCGCTCCTGACCGGAGCCGGACGCGCCTTCGCCGCGGAGCAAGAGGGGCACTCGCACGGAAAGCAGTACTTCGACGCGAAGGCGGCCAAGGCCCATGCAGCTCTCGTTGCGGCTGCCAACGAATGCGTGGCGAAGGGCCAGATCTGCATCAGCCACTGCCTCGAGACCTTCCGGCTCGACGACACGACGATGGCGGAGTGCGCCAGCGCCGTGCAGGAGATGCTCCCCGTCTGCACGGCGCTCGGCTACCTGGCTGCGTATGACTCGCGCCACTTGAAGGACCTGGCCCGCGCCTGCATCCCCGTGTGCGAGACCTGCGAGAAGGAGTGCCGCGTCCACGAGGAGCACCAGATCGAGTGCAAGGACTGTGCGGACGCGTGCGCCACGGTGATCCGGGAGGCGAAGAAGCTCCTCGCCTGAGCGCGGAGGCCCTTCCGCCCGGCGGCGTCGCCCCGTCGATGGCCCCGTTCCATCACGAGAAGAGCCGGCCGATCCGGAGGCCGAGCTCGACGATGCCGTACGCGAAGGGGACACCGACGGCGGTCCACGCGGCCACGAGCAGCGCGACGCGGCCGCGTGGGGAGAGCGTTGCTGCCGGCGCGGGCGCGTTCTCGCTTTGCGAGACGGCGGGCGCCGCTGCCGCCGCGACCGGCGCGCCGTCCGGCTCGTGGTGCCGCGCGTCGACGGGGCGCACGAGCTCGTTGGCGACGAAGCCGACGCCGAGGAGCACGGTCATCACCCAGAGCGAGGTGTCGTAGAGCGCGGGCCCGCTCGCGCCCGCGGCCTCGTGCGCGTCGGCGATGGCGTTGACGATGAGCGGCCCGAGGACGCCTGCGACGGACCATGCCGTCAGCACGCGTCCGTGGATCGCGCTGACCTGGTAGGCGCCGAAGAGGTCGCGGATGTACGCGGGGATCGTCGCGAAGCCGCCGCCGTAGAAGGAGAGGATGACGAGCGTGCACGCGAGGAAGAGCGGCCGCGAGGCGTCTCCGGAGAGCGCGAGGGTGGCGTACGCTGCAGCGCCGATCGCGAGGTAGATGCGGTACACGTTCTTCCGACCGATGACGTCGGAGGCCGACGACCAGCCGATGCGGCCGAGCATGTTCGCGAGCGAGAGCAGCGCGACGAAGCCGGCGGCGGCGCTCGCGGAGAGCGGTGTCGGGGTCTCCGCGAAGAAGTCGGTGATCATCGGGGCGGCCTTCTCGAGGATGCCGATGCCGGCGGTCACGTTCAGGCAGAGCACGACCCAGAGGCACCAGAACTGCGGCGTGCGGATGGCGCTGCGAGCCGAGACACGCGCGCTCGTGACGAGCTTACTGGGCGCGGGGGCGACCGGCGCGCCACGCGGCGTCCAGCCGGGCGGGGGCACGCGCACGAGCCACGCGCCGAGCGACATCACGACGGCGTAGACGACGCCGTGCACGACGAAGGCGAGCGAGATGCCCGCCGCGTCGCGGCCGAACGCGTCGAGCAGGCGCGCCGACCACGGCGACGCGATCAGGGCGCCGCCGCCGAAGCCCATGATCGCGATCCCCGTCGCCATGCCGGGGCGGTCGGGGAACCACTTGATGAGCGTCGAGACCGGCGAGATGTACCCGATGCCGAGCCCGATCCCGCCGACGAAGCCGTAGCCGAGGACGACCAGCGGGTACCAGCCGAGCCGCACGCCGAGCGCGGCGAGGAGGAACCCGCTCGCCCAGCAGGCCATCGAGACCGTCATCGCCCAGCGGGGCCCATGCTTCTCGACCCGCGTGCCGCCGAGCGCCGCGGAGAGCCCGAGCATCACGATGCCCAGCTGGAAGGGGAGCGCGCTCGCCGTTCCCGAGATGCCGAGCGCCGCCTCGAGCGGCGGCTTGAACACGCTCCACGCGTACGCTTGACCGATCGAGAGGTGCACCGCGAGCGCGGCCGGCGGGACGAGCCACCGCGTCCAGCCGGCGGGGGCGACGACGTGCGCGCGTTCGAGGACGTCGGTCATGGGCTGTCCATCGTCAGTGCATCGGCTCCGGGAGGCTACGCCTCGAGCTCCGGATAGTGTCGGAAGATCCCCTGCTCGTTGAACGGGATGCGCCGGGGCGAGGCGAGATACGCGGCGACCTTCGGGCGCGCCGCCACGCGGTCGTGCAGCGCGACGAGCCGCGGATGCTTCCGCTCGAGGCGCGCCATCGACCGTGGAAACGCGAAGCGAAGCCCTGCGACGATCTGGAACAGCGAGAGATCCAGGTACGTGCGGCGGCCGCCGACGGCCCATCCCCCCGCGCGCGGATTACGCTCGAGCACGCGCTCGAAGTACCCCAGGAACTTCGGCGCGCGCTCGCGGAGGAAGAGCGTGCTGCGCTGCAGCGCCGCCGGCTTCTGATCCTCGTAGTAGAGGCTGCTCGCGATGGGATGGTGCGTGTCGTGGATCTCGCCCACGAAGTCGGCGACGGTGAGCTGGAGCTGATGGGTCCAGAGCCGGTCGGCCTCGGCGCTCGGCGCGAGGCCGAGGCGCGGCCCGAGGTAGAGCAGGATGTTCGCCGTCTGGCCGATGACGAGGCGCCCGGCCTTGAGGAACGGCGCCGCGAAGGGGGGGCGCGTCTGCTCCGTGTCGTCGAGGAAGCGCATCAGGGCGGCGTCGCCGCCGCCCTGCGTCTCGGGCAGACGGGCGACGTCGACGTACTCCGCGCCGCCCTCCTCGAGGGCGAGCCGCACGAACTCGCCGCGTCCCTGGATCTCGGACCAGTAGTAGAGCTCGTAGCGCACCGGCTTCCTCCCTCGCGGGCGTGCCGCGCTCCGCGCTCGGCGCCCGTCGTCGGATTGCTCGTTGCAGCGCTGCAGGAGCACCGCGAGGCTCGCGCCGTCTTCGGGCGCGCCCACGGCGCTGAACGCTCCACCCGCTCATCAGGGCGCCGCTCGCGAAATCCAGCCGGGGTGCCCGGCGCGGCGATCAGAGCATCTCCTTCAGAGCGGATACGAAGCGAGCGTTGTCGTCGGGCAGGGCGGTCGTGATCCGCATGTATCCGCGGCCGAGCCGCCTGTCTCCGAGGGGCTTGATCAGGATCTCGCGCTCCCGCAAGCGCGCCGCCAGATCGGCGGCGTCGTGCGGCGCGAAGTCCGCCAGGAAGAAATAGGTCTCCGTAGGATGGGTCCGCGCACCGAGCGCACGGATCTCGGCCGCGAGCGCGCGCGCCCAAGCACGCAGCTCCGTTGCGCGCGCGGCGATCTTGTCCTCGTGCTGGAGGGTCGCGAAAGCTGCCGCCTGGCTGGGGCGCGCGAGGGGGTAGGCGTCGTTGTTCTCGTTGAGATCGTCAGCCAGAGGCTGGGGGAGGACGGCATAGCCGACCCTGAAACCCGCGAGGCTGTGCGCCTTGGAGAACGTTCGTGTGACCAGCAGGTTGGGGTGGTCCGGTACCAGGGAAACGACGGACTCGCCGCCCAGCCCGATGAATGCCTCATCCACAAGAAAGTGGGTCTCGGGATGGCGCATGAGCAGGTCGGGCAGAGGGCTCATGTCGAACGTGCCGCCATTGGGGTTGTTCGGATTGACGATCGCCACGAGCGTCGTGCCGTCGGGAATCTTCAGCCCGCCGAGGTCGAGCGAGAAGTCGCGTTCGGGGAGGAGCGGTGTCTCCGTGTAGTGGTGCGAGATCTCGGGGAAGAGAGCATACGTGGGTGACAAGAGGTGCACGCGATCGCCGAGTCGATCGAAGATCTGTCGGAGGATCAGCTCCGAGCCGGCGTTGATGTGGATCAAGCGCTCGGACACGCCGAGCTGCCCTGCGATGAGTCGGCGCAGCGGCTCCGAGTGCGGCTCCGTGTAGAAGTTGCTGAGGGCGAGCTCGGCCTGGGCGGCAGCAACCGCTTCGTCGAGCGGCGGCAACGGGTTCTCGCACAGCAGGAGCTTGATGCCCCCGAACGTTCCGCCCCCCTTCTCGAGTTTCGCGGTCGTCACGACGGATCCTCCCTCGTTCCCATCCTCGCCCCGGGTGAGAGGCCAAGCCACAGGAAACTCTGCGGAGGCGGAGACGAGCACCTCCGCGTGCGGCATGTACGATGCATTGCAGGCTCGCCTGGGTCGAGCACAACGAACGGACAGGAGGCGCGTGATGCACTACGTCACCGGGATCTTCACGGACCCCCGAGCGGCCGAGGCGGCCGTGCGTGAGCTCGTCGACGAGCACTTCGAGCCGGACGAGATCAGCGTCGTCGTGACCGACCGCGAGGGAACGCACGAAGAGGAGGTCGAGCACGACACCGGTGTCGCCGAAGGCGCCGTGGGCGGAGCGGCGCTCGGAGGCTTGCTGGGAGCGATCGGGGCCACGCTCGTGGCGACCGGGATCGTGGCGGCGCCCGGGCTCGGCGTGTTCGCAGCCGGGCCGTTGCTGCTCGCGCTCCGGGGCGCCGTGGCGGGTGCCGCCGTGGGGCTGGACGTCGGCGCGCTCGCCGGGCTCTCCTTCTGGAAGGACGAGGCCCACGTGCACGCGGACGCCCTGAAGAAGGGTGGCATCGTGGTGGCGCTTCCGGCGGAGCACGAGCACGCCGACCACGCGCGAGGGGTGTTGTCCGCGGCCGGCGCCCAGGAGGTTCGCGGCTAGCCGTCAGGAGGGACCATGCCGATGACGCTGGACGAGGCTCTGAGGGCGGCGCTCGACGACGAGTATCGCGCGCGGGCGACCTACCGCGCCGTGCTCGCCGCCTTCGGCGACGTCCGTCCCTTCGTGAACGTCGTCGAGTCGGAGGAGCGACACATCGGGGCGCTTCGGCGCCTCTGCGAGCGTTACGCGGTGGAGATCCCGGCCGATCCGTGGCCCTCGCGTGTGTCGGCGCCGGAAACCCTCGAAGCCGCGTGCGGGGCGGCGGTCGAGGCGGAGCGCGAGAACGGCGCCCTCTACGAGCGCCTGATGGAGGCGGCAGCCGGGCGAACCGACGTCGAGGAGACGTTCCGGCGCCTGCTCGCCGCGTCGCAGGAGAACCATCTGCCGGCGTTCGAGCGGGCGCTAGAGCGGGAGCGGGGGGGCGGAGGCGGGCGAGGCCCGGAGCACCAGGGTCACCACCGCCGGCACCGACATCGAGGCGGCAGGGCGTAAGCCGCGCAGGGACGTCGGCGACGCGCGGCCCGCGAGCCGCACCAGACGGCCGACCGCATCGCGAGCGCGGCGCGCGAGCGCGAGCGGGGGCAGGTGCTGCGGGAGCTTTCGGCGACGCTCGAGACCTGCACCTCCTGTCACGCGACCTGGAAGCAACAGGTCGTCGACGAAGCCACGTGGCAGATCCTGACGTCGACCGGCCCGACGGCCGATGGCGCACCGCACTGAGCCGCGACGATCGATGCGGATGGTGCGGGACCAGCGGGCCAACCGGAGGCGTGCGCATCGAGGCGCCAGTAGTCGAGGATGCGATCTGCAGCGAGCAACCGGGCGGCCACCTCGCTGCGGCGACAGGAGAACAGGCAGAGGCTGATACGTCGCAGGCGCACGCCGCGTCATCGCAGCTCATCGACGTGCTCCAGCGCTGGCGCGATCGCCTGGCGCAGGCATGCTGATCGTCGTCCGCTCGATCGTCCTAGAAACGCCGGAAGCACAGCCATGAGCAATCCCCCCGACAAGAAGCTCACCACCAACGCCGGGTGCCCGGTGGTGGACAACCAGAACGTGATGACTGCCGGGCCGCGGGGCCCGCAGCTCCTGCAGCACGTCTGGTTCCTGGAGAAGCTGGCCCACTTCGATCGCGAGATGATCCCGGAGCGGCGCATGCACGCCAAGGGATCCGGGGCCCATGGGACCTTCACCGTCACCCACGACATCACCCGCTACACATGGCTTCGGCAGCCACACCTTCAGCTTGATCAACGCGAGCAACGAGCGCTTCTGGGTCAAGTTCCATCTGAGGACGCAGCAGGCATCCGTAGTCTCAGCGACGCCGAGGCGGAGGCGACCATCGGCGAGTGTCGGGAGAGCCATCCGCGCGACCTGTTTGAAAGCATCGAGAGGCGCGAGCTCCCGCGCTGGACGATGTTCGTACAGGTGATGCCGGAAGCCCAAGCGGCGAAGGTGCCCTACCACCCCTTCGACCTCACGAAGATCTGGCCCCACGAGGACTATCCGCCGATCGAGGTGGGGGTGATGGAGCTCGACCGCAACCCGGAGAACTACTTCGCCGAGGTCGAGCAGGCGGCCTTCAACCCGGCGAACATCGTGCCCGGGATCGGGTTCTCGCCCGACAAGATGCTGCAGGGACGCCTGTTCTCGTACGGCGACGCGCAGCGCTACCGGCTCGGCGTGAATCATCACCTGATCCCGGTCAACCAGGCGCGCTGCCCGGTCCACAGCTACCACCGCGACGGCGCCATGCGCGTCGACGGCAACCATGGCGGCACGCTCGGCTACGAGCCCAACAGCTACGGCGAGTGGCGCGAGCAGCCGGAGTTCGCCGAGCCGCCGCTCTCCCTCGAGGGCGCCGCCGATCATTGGAATCACCGCGAGGACGCCGACTACTACTCGCAGCCCCGGGCGCTGTTCCAGCTGATGAGCCCGGCGCAGCAGCAGGTGCTGTTCGAGAACACCGCCCGCGCGATGGGCGATGCGCCGAAGGAGATCAAGCTGCGTCACGTCGCGAACTGCCTGAAGGCCGATCCGGCATATGGCAAGGGCGTGGCCGAGGCGCTGGGGATCGAGGTTCCGAGCGTCGGTTGACGCGCAGCCATTTCGCTTGCACCTGGCGGCCTTCGTCGGGGAAGATCCGTCTGGCTTCCGCAGGTGCGGGAAGAGGAGATTTCGATGGCCCAGAAGCCTTCCTGCGAGACGTCGCTGCCCGCTTCCGCCCTCGGCCGACGCGAGCTGCTGGCGGCCGCCGGTGCGGCCGCGCTCCTGACCGGAGCTGGACGCGCCTTCGCCGCGGAGGAGGAGGGGCACGCGCACGGAAAGCACTACTTCGACGCCAAGGCAGCCAAGGCCCACTCCGCTCTCGTCGCAGCTGCCAACGACTGCGTGGGGAAGGGCCAGATCTGCATCAGCCACTGCCTCGAGACTTTCCGCATGGACGACACGACGATGGCGGAGTGCGCGGGCGCGGTGCAGGAGATGCTCGCCGTCTGCACCGCGCTCGGCTACCTGGCGGCGTACGACTCGCGCCACCTGAAGGACCTGGCCCGCGCCTGCATCCCGGTGTGCGACACCTGCGAGAAGGAGTGCCGCGTCCACGAAGCGCACCAGCCCGAGTGCAAGGACTGCGCGGACGCGTGCGCCACGGTGATCCGGGAGGCGAAGAAGCTCCTCGCCTGAGCGCGACTTGCTCGCGATCTCCGCATCCGCGAAGGCTACGAGACGCGTCCGGAATGGCGCGTCGACGCGACCCAGGAGTGGGCGGTGGCCCGCATGCTCACCGCGATCCACGAGAATCGCGGCGCGCAGGTGATGAGCGAGATGCTGAACGCGAAGCTCTTCGGCACGAACCTGCAGCAGAGGATCGCGAAGCTCGTCGGCGATCTGCTGCGGCTTCTTGCGCAGCCGGCCTCGCTCGACGCTTCCTCCGGTCACGACACTCTTCTTCGGTCGCGGCAATGCTCCGAACCTCCGCAATCGAGGACAGTAGCCGGTTCCGTCGGCCGCTCATCCCGTGGCGAAGCCTCGTGGGGTCGGCTGTCGAGCCCTGTCTGCCCAGCGGCTCAGGCCGCCGGCGCGCTCGTCCGCATCCAGTGCTCGAATGCCCCGAGCGCAGCCTTGGCGCCGTCGCCGGCGGCGATGATGATCTGCTTGAAGGGCGCGGTCGTCGCGTCGCCCGCGGCGAACACGCCCGGGATCGAGGTCTGTCCCTTGGCGTCGACCACGATCTCTCCGAAACGCGTGAGCTCGACCGTTCCGCGCAGCCAGTCCGTGTTCGGCAGCAGGCCGATCTGCACGAACACGCCGCTCACGTCGAGATGCTTCTTCTCACCGGTCTCGCGGTCCTCGTAGGTGAGTCCCACGACCCGGCTGCCGTTGCCGACCACCTCGGTCGTGCGCGCGCTCGTCACGATGTCGACGTTGGGCATGCTGCGGAGCTTGCGCAGGAGCACGTCGTCCGCCTTCAGCCGGTCGAGGAACTCGATCAGGGTGACGTGGTCGACGACCCCCGCGAGGTCGATCGCGGCCTCGACGCCCGAGTTGCCGCCGCCGATCACCGCAACGCGCTTGCCCTTGAAGAGCGGCCCGTCGCAGTGCGGGCAGTAGGTGACCCCGCGCGTGCGGTACTCCTGCTCGCCCGGGACGTTCATGTCGCGCCAGCGTGCGCCCGTGGCGAGGATCACGCTCTTCGCGCGAAGCGTCGCGCCGCTCTCGAGCTCGATCGTGTGGACCTCGCCCGGCACGAGCCGCTTCGCGCGCTCGAGCTTGATCACGTCGATCGGGTACGCGGCGACGTGGGCTTCGAGGCTCGCGACCCACTTCGGCCCTTCCGTCTCCGGCACGGAGATGAAGTTCTCGATCGCGTTCGTGTCGAGGACCTGTCCGCCGAAGCGTTCGGCGACGAGGCCCGTCGAGAGGCCCTTCCGCGCCGCGTAGATCGCCGCGGCGGCGCCGGCTGGGCCGCCTCCGACGATCAGGAGATCGAAGACGTCCTTCTTCGAGAGCGCGGCGACGCGATCGGCCGCGGCGGTCGTGTCGAGCTTCGCGAGCAGCTCCGCGAGCTCCATGCGTCCCTGGCCGAAGCGCGCGCCGTTCAGGTAGACGGTCGGCACGCCCATCACCTGCCGCTCCGTCACCTCGGCCTGGAAGGTCGCTCCGTCGATCGCGACGTGCTCGACCCGGGGATTGCGCGCCGCGATCAGATTCAAGGCCTGCACCAGGTCCGGGCAGTTCTGGCACGACTGCGAGAAGTACGTCTCGAAGCGGAGCGGGCCTTCCAGCCCCTCGATCTGCGCGAGGGTCTCGGCGTCCACCTTCGGTGGATGCCCCGACACGTGGAGGAGGGCGAGCACGAGCGAGGTGAACTCGTGCCCGAGCGGGAGCCCCGCGAATCGAACGCGGGGCTCCTCGCCCGGCAGGTGGATGGCGAAAGAGGGCTTCCGCGCGCCGTCGTCCACCTCGACGATCTCGATCCTGGACGAGGCCGCCGCGATGTCGGCGAGGAGCGCCCGCGTCTCCGCGGAGGCCGCGCTCCCGTCGAGCGACGCCGAGATGCGGATCGGCCGCTTGAGGTGTTCGAGAGTACCGGCGAGCTGCGCCTTCAAGGTCGCGTCGAGCACGGAAACCTTCCTTTCTGGGGGTCAGATCTTCCCGACGAGGTCCAGCGACGGCTTCAGGGTCTTCTCGCCTTCCTGCCACTTCGCCGGGCAGACCTCGCCCGGGTGCGCCGCCACGTACTGCGCGGCCTTCACCTTGCGGAGGAGCTCCTTCGCGTCGCGGCCGATGCCGTTGTCGTGGATCTCGCAGAGCTTGATCGTGCCCTCGGGGCTCACGACGAAGGTGCCGCGGAGCGCCAGGCCCTCCTCCTCGATCAGCACCTCGAAGTTGCGCGCGAGCCGCGCGGTCGGATCGCCGACGAGCGGGTAGCGGACCTTCTTGATGGCTTCGGAGGTGTCGTGCCAGGCCTTGTGCGCGAAGTGGGTGTCGGTCGAGACGCCGTAGATCTCGACGCCCAGCTTTTGGAACTCGGCGTAGTAGTCGGCGAGGTCGGCGAGCTCCGTCGGGCAGACGAAGGTGAAGTCGGCGGGGTAGAAGACGAAGACGCTCCACTTCCCGGCGACGGTCTCGTTCGAGACCTCGACGAAGCGGCCATCGTGGAACGCGGTGGCCTTGAAGGGCTTGATCTGCGTGTTGATCAGGGACATCGGTTGCTCCTCCGGTTCGGGTTCGAGGGAGAACATGCCGATGGGACCCTGATTGGTCGAATCGAACGTTGTGAAATACCGTTCATCGAAAGCGATGGAGGGCCGTCCGCCGTGGACCTGAGCCAGGTCACGCTCACCCAGATGCGCTACGCGGTCGCGATCGCCGAGGCCGGGAGCTTCCGGATCGCCGCCGAGCGCTGCCACGTCTCCCAGTCGGGGCTCAGCATGCAGGTGCAGAAGCTCGAGGATCTGCTCGGCGCCGTGCTCTTCGACCGCAGCAAGAAGCCCGTGCTGCTCACACCGGACGGGAAGGCCGCGATCGACCAGATGCGGACGATCCTGCGCGAGACGGAGCGCCTCGCCCAGATCCTCGCCGAAGAGGAGGAGCCCTCCGGTCGCTTCCGGCTCGGGGTCATCCCGACGCTCGCCTCGACCGTGATCCCGCTCTTCTTGAAGCGCTTCGTGGATCTCTACCCGCGCGTCGAGCTCCTGATCGAGGAGCTGAAGACCGACGACATCATCGCGCGCTTGCACGCCGACACGCTGGACGCGGGGCTCGCGGCCACCCCGCTCGCGGAAGCGGGCCTCCAGGAGGAGACGCTCGCGCGCGAGCCGCTCTTCGCCTATCTGCCGCCCGACGATCCGCTGCTCCGCAAGAAGTCGATCGCGCACTCCGATCTCGAGAAGCGCGAGCTCTGGGTGATGCCCGAGGGGCATTGCTTCCGCTCGCAGGTGCTTGCGTATTGCGGCGCCGACCGGCGCAGCGTGCCCGCGCGCGTGCGCTTCGAGAGCGGGTCCTTCGAGACGCTGATCCGTCTCGTCGACGGTGGCATGGGCGCGACCATCCTGCCCGCGCTCGTGGTGCACGGGCTCGACGCGCGCCGGCGCGACGCCCAGGTCCGGCCGCTCTCGGGGCCGACGCCAGTGCGCGAGATCGGGCTCGTCGTGGGGCGGACCGAGCTCCGACGCCGCGTGGTCGAGGCGCTTGCGAGCGTCGTGCGAGAGGAGCTCGAAAGCGCGCTCGGGAAGGCGCCTCGCCGGGCGCAGGTGCTCGACCCCCGCGCTTGACCGGTAGCGCGAGATCGGGCTCAGCCGCGGCGACGCTCCACCGTGCGGATGGGCCCGCGCAGGAAGGCCGCGATCTCCTCGCGGCGCTCCGCGACGTCGGCGCGCCCCGTCTCGACGAGCTTCCGGCAGAACGCGCCGTCGAAGAGCAGATAGCTCGCGAGCTCCGTCGTCGCGTCGTCCGGACCGAGCCCGCGCATCAGGTACCGCACGATCGGCGGGATGTGGTTCGAGAGCGAGGCGGCGATCTCCCGGAACGAGCGCGACGGCGAGAGCCAGAGCACGTCGACCCAGCGGAACGGGAGCTCGCCGTCCGGCGTCGGCGCCGGGATCAGGCTCTGGTTCACGCGCCCGCTGTGCTCCACGTCCACCTCGATCGCATCGAGCATCACGGCGTCGAGCAGGGAGCCGGCGATCTCCGCGATCGTGGGCGCCGCGCGTCGGCCTGCCCGCGCCTTCTCGGGCGCGTGTCCGGCCTGGCGCACGCCGATCGCGACGATCCGTTCGGCGCCGAGATGGATCGCGGGCGAGAGCGGCGCGGTGTTGCGGATCGAGCCGTCGCCGAGATGCCGCCCCTCGATCTCGACGGACGGGAAGAAGATCGGGATCGCGCTCGAGGCCATGAGGTGATCCACGCCGATGCGCGTGCGCTCGACGCTCCAGCGCCCGCGACGCCAGAGGCGCGTCGACTCCGCGCAGTCGACGAACTCGATTCCATCGCCGGTGTGCAGGTTCGTGGTCGGCACCGCGAGCGCGCGCAGGCGGCCCGCGTCCACGTTCGCGCCGATCTTGTCGAAGTCGAGCCGTTCGAGGAGCAGCGCGCGCAGGGGCCGGGTGTCGAGCAGGGACTTCGGCGCCACGCGTCGCAGGAGCCCGCCGAACGAGAGATCGCGTACCCAGCGCACGCCGATCCCGCCGAGGGAGCGCAGGTCCGTGCGAAAGACCTGGCTCGGCTCGATGTTCGCCCACAGCGCCTCGAGGCGCGCGAGGCCTTCCGCGGGCTCATCGACCGACGCGGCGAGCGCGCCGGCATTGAGCGCCCCGGCGCTCGCGCCCACGAGGATGTCGACGGGGTGCTCGCGCTCGAGGAGGCCGAGCGCGTGGAGGCCCTGCAGCACGCCCACCTGGTAGGCGCCGCGGGCGCCGCCGCCCGAGAGGACGACGGCGGTCACGGGGCGTCGCGGCTTTGCCTTCCCGGCGTCCTTGGCCATCCGTGCTCCTGACGTTCCTCGGGCCCGCGAGAAGCATTCTGCCCGCAGGGAGCGCGGCGTCGAGGCGCGGCCGGGCGCGCCTGGGGCGAGGCGCCTCAGAGCGTCGTCCTCGCTTCCCGGCGTGCACGGTCGGCGCCGGAGATGTTGGAGGGCGGAGCGGGTTCCGGTGGCGAGGCTCCTCTGGAGACCGAAACTGTGACAACACCATGGTACGACCGAGCGACAGCCTCGAACCGAACAATCTGCGGCTCCTCTTCTCGGCGTACAACTTCGCCAGGGACGTGGCCGTCGACCTGATCGCCGACGGTTCGTTCGCGCTGAATCTCGCACGGGCTCTCGGCCCGGGGTCGCGCGACTCCCACGTCGAGCTCCACGGGCCCGTCTTTCCGCGCCTGCGCCGGTTCTCGGTGCCGGCCCTCGAGGGCAAGCGCATCGGACTCGTGACGAGCGGCGGCAGCGGGGCCACCGCCTCGCTCTGCGGCCTCAAGCGCGCCTTCGAGGAGGCCGGGCTCGAAGTCAGCGTGATCAGCGCCTGCTCGGGGTCGATGCTCTTCGCATCGCTCTGGGCCTGCGGAATCGAGGCCGAGGAGATCGCTCGTTTCTGGCTCACGCTGCCGGTGCGCGACTACCTCGACCCGGACTGGAGGGCGCTCGCCGTCGCCCCGCTTCGGCTCTTTCGCGGCATGGGCGGGCTCTTGCGCGGCGACGCGATCGAGGAGAGCTACGACCGCTATCTCGGCAGGCGGACGATGGCCGAGACGAAGGTGCCGCTGCACGTGGTCGTCTGGAACATCGACGAGAATCGAGCCGAGTATCTGTCGAGCCGTGCGACGCCGGAGATCACGATCGCGCGAGCCGCGCGTGTTGCGATCTCGATCCCGCTCATGTTCGAACCGGTGCGACTCGGGAAGCACTTGTATGCAGACGGCGGGATCGTCGACATCTTCCCGACGACGCCGCTCCGGCACGAAGAGCCCCTCGACGTCGTCTTCGGCGTGAACTGCTACCTGCCGAAGGACTTCGAGGGAGAGGACATCGGCGACTGGTACGGCCGGAGCTTCTCCGTCCTGAGGGCGAGCGGGCAGCTTCGCTACGCGACCTATCTCGAGCTCGCGCGTGAGCATGCACGCGAGCTCGGCTCACGGCTCCGGCTGCTGCACCCGGTCCCCTACGCCGAGGTGCGTGGCGCGAAGTTCTACGAGAGCTTCCTGGATCGGCGCTCGTGGCTGCGCTTCATGCGGCTCGGCCACGCCTGCGGCCGCGCGGCGCTCGAGGACTTTGCGTTCACGGGGGAGCGTACCCGGGCGCGCTCTCGACGGCGGCCGTGACCGACGCCGTTCAGCGTGCCGCCCGGAGCGGGGCTGCGCCGGCCGCAGCCGACGCAGCCACTCGCCGCGGGCCGCCGCGGATCACTGGATCACGATGTTGTCCCCGGCGCCGCCGTCGAGGACGTCGAGGCCCGGTCCGCCCAGCAGCACGTCGTCGCCGTCGCCGCCGAACAGGATGTCGCCACCGTCGCCGCCGATCAGCACGTCGTGGTCCGCACCGCCGTCCGCGGTCAGCAGGATGCTGGATGCCGTGAGCCCCGACCCATCCACCACGTCGTCCCCGGCCAGGGTGAAGATCTGCAGCGCGTCCAGGGCGATCTCGGCGGTCGTGATGTTCACCTGGGCGGTGAGACCGATCACCGAGACCAGACTGGCATCGCCCACGACGAAGACGCTGTCGTCGGCGCCGGTTCCCTGGACGAAGATCGAATCCGGCTGCGCGTCGCCGGTGCCTGCGGCGGAGGCGAGGGCCAGGTTGAACTCGAGCAGATCGGTCCCGGAGAGGTCGTTCACGAAGATGAGATCGCTACCGCCCACGGCGCTGAAGTCGATCGACTCGACGTCGTCGAGGTCGAGCGTCACGTTGGCCACGTTCCGGAAGAAGCGCACCCGACCGCCGCTGGCGGAGACGTCGATGTTCTCGGAAACGTTGGCGCCGTTGAAGTGCAGCGTGTCGAAGCCGGCCTGACCTTCCAACGTGTCGAGGTCGTCGCCCGGGCTCCAGACGAACGTGTCGTCGCCGTCACCCATGAAGACGAAGTCGTTGCCGTCGCCGCCGTTGAACTGGTCGCCGCCCGGGCTGCCGTGGAGGATGTCGGTGCCGAGACCGCCGTTCACGGTGAGCTGGATGCCGGCCGCCTCGGGCGTCGATGCATTGACGACGTCGGCGCCGCCCATGGCGTTCAGGATCAGGCGGTCGTCGGCCTGCTCGTGGTTGACGACGTCGACGCTCGCCTGGAGACCGAAGACGCGGATTCCGCCGCCCTGGCCCATGACGCCGAACAGGTCGTCGCCCTGGGTGGCGATGACGGTCACCGAGTCCGCCTGGCCGTCGCCGCCGCCACTGCTTGCCGCCAGGTCGAGACCGACCCTCGTCACGGGCGTGCCGGTGAGATCGCTCACGAAGACGGCGTCGGCGCCGCCCCGTGCGGCGAAGTCGATCGCCTCGACGCCGCCGAGGTCGGTCGTCACCGCGTCGACGTTCCGGAAGAAGCGCACCCGCGCGCCGTTGGCGTAGACGTCGATGTTCTCGCTGGCGTCGCTCCCGTTGAAGCGCAGCGTGTCGAAGCCGGCCTGACCCTCCGCCGTGTCGAGGCCGTCGCCCGGGTTCCAGACGAACGTGTCGTCCCCGCCGCCCATGAGGATCTGGTCGTCGCCGGGGCCGCCCTGGAGCGAGTCGTCGCCGGCGCCGCCGACCAGCGTGTCCGCCCCCGCTCCTCCGACGATCGCCGCGTCGGGGAGCGGATCACCGAACTGGTCGAGCACGAGCTGGTCGTCGCCCCCGAGGCCGTTCAGCACGATGCGCACGGTGTTGGCGAGGGTCGGGACGCCGCCGGCGATCGGAACTCCCCCGCCGTTCACGACGATCGATCCGTTGGCGTTGACGCTGATCGCGAACGTGTCGGCTCCTTCGGTGCCGGTCACGGTGAGGACGCCGGTCGCGGGCGAGAACTGCGCACCGGACGAGACGCAGCCCGGGCCGCAGAACGGGGCGAGGGCGAGGACGGCCGTATAGAACAGCCGAGTGCTGGTCGAACCCACGACGAGACTCCTTTGTGTCGAGGTGGCGCGGAGTCTCGCCTCGGAGGGGGATCCTGCCTTTACCGGATCTGTACCGTTTGCTTACTGGATCGGTTCGGGGGGCGCGGCGGACGCCTCGCCGCCCGGCCACGCCCCCCTTATCTCGGGATCGGCGCTGGAATCGGTCCGGAGCGCGCGCGGCGGTGACGGTCTCAGCGGAGCGCGGTCGCCCTCGAGCTCGCCTCGGCCCCGTCGATCTCGGAGAGCGCCTCCCAGGAAGCGCGCAGGCCCGGCGTCGCCTCGGGTGTCGGCTGAAGAGACCGTGCTGCAGCAGCACCGGCGAACCGTCGCCGCCCACTTCGAATGCGATCCTTCGCCGCGGCTCGTTGCGTACTCCATCGCGCGATCCTCCTGCGCTCGACCTCGGTCGTTCATCCGGCTCGCGCGCGATTTTCTCGTTGGCACGAAGGAAGCTCGCGTTCAATCTGGGCCTCCTTCCCGCGCCCCTTGCGGTCTCCAGCCCGCTCCCGATCGCCCCGGCATGTGCTGCCCGTCATCAAGGGAACGCGCCGGCCCTCCGCTCTAGAGGAGGCAACCAGGGCGAGGGGCCATGGCCGCGAGTCTCGATTCCGCTCCGCAGGCGCCCGCGCCCGATGGGGATCCCGCCTACGGCTGGGAGGTCGCCGGCCGCCACCGCTACCGCCTGATGCGGCCGCTCGGCCGGGGCGTCGGCGGCGCCGTCTTCCTCGCGCGCTGCCTCGATCGCGGCGACGCGCCGGACGCGCCGCCCGAGGCGGTCGCGATCAAGATGCTCGGCGTGGGCGCCACGGGAGATCGCGCACAGGGGCTGCGCCGCGAGCTCGCCGCGCTGCTCGCGCTGCGCCACGACCGCATCCCCCGCGTCTACGACTGGGATCTCGAGGGGCCGATCCCGTTCATGGCCGTCGACCACTACGGCGCCGGCGACGTGCGCGAGCTCGTCGCGTCGGGGCCGGCGCCCGAGCCGATGGTGTGGCGACTGCTGCACGACGTGCTCTCGGCGCTCGTGGCCGCGCATCGCGCCTCGATCCTGCACCTCGACGTGAAGCCCGCGAACGTGCTGCTCGACGGGCGCGGCGGCTTCGTGCTCTCGGATTTCGGCCTCTCCCAGGCGGCGCGCATGGGGCAGGGCATCCTGCCGCGCGGGCTCGGCGCGCCCGGCTACCAGGCGCCCGAGCAGCGCACGCGCCGCTTCGACCGCTACGACGTGCGGACCGATCTCTGGGGCGTCGGCGCCACCGCCTGGTCGCTCTGCACCGGGATCGTCCTCGGCGAGCAGCTCCACCTGCTGCGCGATGCCGCGAGCGGAGCCGAGCACGGGCTGCCGGCGCCGGCCGAGCTCGGCGTCTCGATCTCGGCGCCCCTCGAGCGCGTGATCATGAGCCTGCTCGCGATCGACCCCGCACGTCGCTCGGGCAGCGCCGCGGAGGTGCTGGCCGTGGTGCAGGGCCAGCTCGTCGGCGAGCCCCGCGCGTCGCGCGGCCGCGGCCGCGGCCGCCTCGCGCCCGAAGACGTGCACGCGCTCGTGGCCGCGCTCGTCGATCCCCTCCACGCGGCGCTCTGCGGTGAGCCGGGCTTCGCGCGCTACCTCGCGCGCTACGAGGACGGCGAGACGCTCTGCCGCGAAGGCGACCGCTCCTTCCACGCCTTCCTGCTGCTGCGCGGGCGCGTGCGGGTCGAGCGCGCCGACCGTCCGCCCGTGGTCGAGGGACGCGAGGGAACCTTCCTGGGCGAGGTGTCCACCCTGACGGGCCTCGCGCGGACTGCGACGATCGTCGCCGAGGGCCGCGTCTACGTCGCGGTCCTGAACGCGGCGGAGCTCGAGGACCTCGTGAGCCGACACCCGGCGGTGGCGACGCGCCTGCTGCGGGCGCTCGCGCAGCGCGTGGCCGATGCGTACGGGGACGGCGCCGCCTAGAGCAGGGCGAGCCGGCGATCCGCCACGGCCGGCGCGTGGTCGCGGCCGCTCCGCGCGTGACGCTCGTCCACGAGCTCGGCGGCGAGCGCCGAGAGATGCGGCCGGCCGGCGAGCAGCGCGCGCAGCTCGCCGCGGTCGAGGGCCAGGAGCCAGCAGCGCGAGCGGGCGACGACGCTCGCGGGCGCTGCTTCGTCCCCCGCGAGGAGCGCCTCGGCGAAGACGTCCGCGGGCCCGAGCCGGAGCGGGGCGCCGCCGTCGTGGCTGCGCGCCTCGGCGACACCCGAGAGGAGCACGAACAGCGCCTCGGCCGGGCGACCCGCGGCCACCAGCGTCGCGCCCGGATCGGCCTCGAGGAAGCGCAGGCGAGAGGCCACGCGGGCCCGCTCGTCGGCGCCGAGCGGCGCAAAGAGAGGGCTCGCGCGCAGGAGGCCTGCCGCCGCGCGCGCGCGCAGGGCGCGCAGCATCGAGGCGAGCGCGCCGGCGTCGCTCGCCACGAGCTCGTGGGCGAGGCTCCGATCGAGCACCAGGATCCGGGCGTCGGACTCGGCCTCGAGGCTCGCGGGCGCGGGCTCGTCGGCGAAGATCCCGAGCTCGCCCGCGACGTCGCCGGGCTCGAGGGGCGAGAGACGCTTCGGCGGCGAGCCCTCGACGACGGGCACGAGCCGGCCCTCTCGTACCACGAGCAGCGCATCCGCGGGGTCGCCCTGACGCAGCAGGCGGTCGCCCTCGCCGAGCACGACCCGCCGCGCGCGCTCGTTCACGCGCGCGAACGCGGCCTCGTCGAGCTCGCAGAGGTACGGCGCGCTGCGGAGCGGCGGCACGTCCTCGTCGCCCGCGCTCCGCGTGGCCGGCGCCTCGGTGGGCCCGAGCAGCAGCTCGCGCACGGCGCCGTCGCTGCCACCGGAGAGCGTCACGGGACGCGCGGCGGGCAGGCGGTCGGCGAGGCGGAGTGCGGCGAGGGGCAGCGCGCGCTGCGGCGCGCGCGCTGCGGAGGTGCGCACCGGCACGTCGAACGCGGCGGGCGAGACGGGTGCGGCGGGGCTCCGGGGCTCGGGCTTCTCCATTCTTCGCGTATCGCACGCACGGAGCCCGTTCTTGACGGCGGGTCGCGCTAGCGCTCGCGCTTCGCCCGCCAGGCCGCGAGCCGCTCGGCGATCCCGGCTTCGTCGCCCTCGCGCGTCGGCTGGTAGAACTCCGCGTCGGCGCCGAGCTCGGGCGGGAGGTTCCGCCGCGCCACGAAGCGCTCGGGCGCGTCGTGGGGGTACTCGTAGTCGCGGCCGTGGCCGAGGCTCCGGAGCAGCGCCGTCGGCGCGTTGCGCAGGTGCAGCGGCACGGCGAGGGCGCCGTGCTCGCGGGCGGCCGCGGCGGCGCGCTCGCCGGCGACGTAGGCGGCGTTGCTCTTCGGCGCGCAGGCGAGATACGTCGTCGCCTGCGCGAGGGCGATGCGGCCCTCGGGCAGGCCGATCCGCTCGACGGCCTGGAACGCGGCGAGCGCGAGCCCGAGCGCCCCGGGGTCGGCGTTGCCGACGTCCTCCGAGGCGAAGATCAGGAGCCGGCGCGCGACGAAGGTCGGGTCCTCACCGGCCTCGAGCATGCGCGCCATGTAGTAGAGCGCGGCGTCGGGGTCGCTCGCGCGCAGGCTCTTGATCAGGGCCGACACCACGTCGTAGTGCGCGTCGCCGGCGCGGTCGTGGCGCAGGGTCCGGGCGCCGGCGGCATCGGCGACGGTCGCGACGTCGAGGGGCGCGGCGCCGAGGCTGCGCTCGAGGTGGAGCGCCGCCGCGGCCTCGAGCAGGCCGAGGGCGCGCCGCGCGTCGCCGTCGGCCATCGCGACGATCGCTTCGAGGGCCTCCGGGGCGACGGCGAGGCCGCGCGCGCCGAGGCCGCGCTCGGGGTCGGCGATCGCGCGCTCGACCACGCGCGCGACGTCCGCGGCGCCGAGCGGGCGCAGCACGAAGACGCGGCAGCGGGAGAGCAGGGCGGCGTTCACCTCGAAGGACGGGTTCTCGGTGGTGGCGCCGATCAGGGTCAGCGTGCCGGCCTCGACGTGGGGCAGGAGCACGTCCTGCTGCGCGCGGTTGAAGCGGTGGATCTCGTCCAGGAACAGCACGCTGCGTCGGCCCGAGGCCTGGTCGAGGCGCGCGCGCTCGACGATCTCGCGGATCTCCTTCACGCCGACCGCCACGGCGGAGGTCGCGTGGAAGCGGATGTCCGATGCGCCCGGGCTCTCCGCCGTCTGGCGGGCCTCGGCCAGCAGGCGCGCGAGGGTCGTCTTCCCGCTTCCGGGCGGGCCCCAGAGGATCATCGACGGCAGCCGCCCGCCCGCGGCCAGGGCGCGCAGCGGACCGTTCGGTCCGACGAGGGCGTCCTGGCCGACGACCTCGTCGAGGCTGCGCGGTCGCATCCGCTCGGCGAGCGGCGTCGCGGCCCTGGCCGTGCGCGCGCCGGCCGCGCCGCCGAAGAGGTCGAGGGAGTCGCCGCGGCTCATGGGGCGATGCTATCTGAGTGGCACCCCGAGAGGCGCGCGATGAAGAACGGCCCGATCCGAAGCGTCGGGATCTGCCTCAAGCCCGCGCAGCCCCAGGCCGCGGGCTCGCTGCGCGGACTCCTGAAATGGCTCGCCGAGCGTGGCCTCGCGGTCGTGCTCGACGAAGAGGCGGCCGAGGCGGCCGGCGCCGACGGCGTGCGCGGCGTCCCGCGCAGCGAGCTCGGCGCCGCGGTCGACCTCGTGGTGGTGCTCGGCGGCGACGGGACCCTGCTCTCGGTGGCGCGCGCCCTCGGGAGCCGCGCGGTCCCGATCCTCGGCGTGAACCTCGGCACCCTGGGCTTCCTGACGGAGATCGCCCTCGACGAGCTGTTCGCGGCCCTCGACCGCGTGCTGCGCGGCGAGCACCGGATCGAGAGCCGGATGCGGCTCGAGGTCGGGGTGGTGCGCGGCGGTGTCGAGGCGCCGCCCGCCGAGCGCTTCCTGGCGCTGAACGACGCCGTCCTCACCAAGGCCGACCTCGCCCGCATGATCGACCTCGAGACCCGCGCCGGCGGCGACCTCGTGACCTCCTACCACGCCGACGGCCTCATCGTCGCCACGCCCACGGGCTCGACCGCGTACTCGCTCTCGGCGGGCGGCCCGATCGTGCTGCCGGAGCTCGAGGCCTTCGTGCTGACCCCGATCTGCCCCCACACCCTGACCCAGCGCCCGCTCGTGCTCTCGCACTCCGCCGAGATCGAGATCGTGGTGCGCTCGCGCGAAGAGGTGCAGCTCACGATCGACGGCCAGGAGGGCGCGACCCTGCAGCAGGGCGACTCGGTGCGCGTGCGGCGCTCGGCCCATCCGGTGCACATCGTGGTGTCGCCGTTCCGCAGCCGCTTCGAGATCCTGCGCCAGAAGCTCGGCTGGGGGACGCGGTGATCGAGACCCTGCGGATCCGCGACCTCGCCCTGGTCGAGTCGGCGGAGCTCGAGTTCGGCCCCGGCCTGAACGTGCTCACGGGCGAGACGGGCGCCGGCAAGTCGATCGTGCTCGGCGCCCTCGGCCTGCTCGCCGGGGGCCGCGCCGAGACGGGCCTGGTGCGCGAGGGCGCGGCGGAGGCGGTGGTCGAGGCCGTGTTCCAGGCGCGCGGCGTGGCAGGCCTCGAGCCTGCCCTCGCGGAGCGCGGCATCGAGCTCGACGACGGCGCCCTGGTGGTGCGGCGCAGCGTTGCCGCCGCGGAGGCCGGTGCCGCGGGCGCGCGCCGCAGCCGCGCCCAGCTCGCGGGGCAGCTCGTGCCGGTCGCCACCCTGGCGGAGGTGCTCGGCGGCCGGCTCGAGATCTCGAGCCAGCACGAGTCCCAGGCGCTGCTCCGCCCCGAGAGCCACGGGCGCCTGCTCGACGCCCACGCCGGCGCGCTCGCGTTGCGCGATGCGGTGGGCGCGGGGCACGCGGCGCTGCGTGCGCTCGACGTCGAGATCGCGCGCCTTCGTGGCGCGGCCGAGGAGCGCGCGCGGCGCCAGGACTTCCTCGCGTTCCAGGCGAACGAGATCGACGAGGCGAAGCTCCAGCCCGGCGAGCACGCGGCCCTCGCCGCCGAGCGCGCGCGCCTCGTCCACGCCTCGCGCCTGGTGGCCGACGCGGGCGTCGCAGCTTCGTGTCTCGCAGGCGACGCCGACGACGCGGCGCCGGCGCGCGATCGCGTGGCCGAGGCCGCGCGGCGGATCGACGCCGCGGTGCGCCTCGACCCCGGCCTCGAGCCCCTGGCTGCGCGGCTGCGCGCCCTCGGCGCGGAGCTCGACGACGCCGCGCGCGAGCTCGAGCGCTACGCGACCGGGATCGAGGCCGATCCCGAGCGTGCGGGCGCGGTCGAGGAGCGCCTTGCGCTGCTCGAGAAGCTGCGCCGCAAGTACGGCAGCGACGAGGCCGAGATCCTCGCCTTCCGCGAGCGTGTCGGCGCCGAGCTCGCGGAGCTCGGCGGGAGCGACGAGCGCCTCGGCGCCCTCGAGCGCGAGCGGGCGACGGCCCGGGACGCGCTGGCCGACACCGCGGCGGCTCTCACGGCGGCGCGCCGGCGCGGCGCGAAGGCGCTCGCCTCCGCGCTCGAGGCGGCGCTCCGCGAGCTCGCGATGCCCGAGGCCCGCTTCGAGATCGCGCTCCCCGCCTGGACGCGACCCGCCGGGGAGTCCGATCTGCCGTCCGGGCCGCGCGGCGCCGAGGAGCCCGAGATCCTGTTCTCCGCCAACACCGGCGAGGCCGCGCGCCCGCTGCGGCGCGTGGCCTCCGGTGGCGAGCTCTCGCGCGTCTTCCTCGCGCTGAAGAACGTGCTGCGCCGCGCCGGCGCGGGCATGGTGCTGGTCTTCGACGAGGTCGACGCGGGCATCGGCGGCGCCGTCGCCGACCGCGTCGGGCGCACGCTGGCCGAGCTCGCGAGCGAGCACCAGGTGCTCTGCATCACGCACCTGCCCCAGATCGCCGCCCGGGCGACCCGTCACTTCCGGGTGCAAAAGGCGGCCCGGAGCGGGCGAACGGTCACGGAGGTGGTCGCGCTCGGCCCGGAGGAGCGCGTCGAGGAGATCGCGCGCATGGCGGGCGGCGAGACGGTGACGGAGGCGACCCGCCGGCACGCCGAGGCGCTGCTGCGGGGCGCCGCGGCCGACGCCCGCGAGCCGGCCCCGGCGCCCGGAGCCACCCCTGCGCCGCGCCGCCGCGGCGGCGCGCCGGCGGTCAAGGGATCGACCCGCCCTCCGATGAGGAGGCCATGAGCCTCGGCGACACCAACGGGCGGGTGCCCTATCCGGGGGGCGATCGCGAGCCGCGCGGCCCGGTCCCGGGCGGCGCCACGCTCGAGGTCTGCACCGGCTTCTACGAAGGCCTCGCGGTGCCGATCGACCGGCCGTGGCTCGTGGTCGGCCGCGGCCGCGCGGTCGAGATCCCGTTCGCGGAGCCGACGCTCTCGCGTGCCCACGTGGGCTTCGGCTTCGACGGCGACGCCTTCTTCGTGCGCGACCTCGGGAGCACGAACGGAACCCTGGTGAACGGCATCAAAAGCGACGAGCGCGTGCTCACCGAAGGCGACGAGGTGCAGATCGGGCGCCTCGTGCTGCGCTTCCACGCCGCCGCCTAGCGCCGGGCGAAAATCTCGCAGGCGCGCGAGGTTTGCCGCTTCCGACGCGCTCTCGTAGACTGCGCGGCTCGGACTGGCCCCATCCCCCGATCGGAGTCGCCGCGCGCATGAGCCTCCTGCGCAAGCTCTTCGGCAGCAAGAACGACCGCGAGCTGAAGCGCATCGTGCCGCTCGTCGAGCGCGTGAACGCGCTCGAGCCGGAGCTCGTGAAGCTCTCGGACGCCGCCCTGCGCGCCCGCACCGCCGACTTCAAGCAGCGCCTCGAGAACGGCGAGCCCCTCGACGACCTGCTCTGCGACGCCTTCGCCACGGTCCGGGAGGCCGCGAAGCGCACCCTCGGCCAGCGCCACTTCGACGTCCAGCTGGTCGGCGGCGTGGCGCTCCACGAAGGCAAGATCGCGGAGATGAAGACCGGCGAGGGCAAGACGCTGGTCGCGACCCTGCCGGCCTACCTGAACGCCCTCACCGGCAAGGGCGTGCACATCGTGACCGTGAACGACTACCTCGCCCGCCGCGACTCCGAGTGGATGGGCCAGGTGCACCGCTTCCTCGGTCTCGAGGTGGGCGTGATCGTGCACGATCTGTCGGACGCCCAGCGCAAGGCCGCCTACGCCGCCGACATCACCTACGGCACCAACAACGAGCTCGGCTTCGACTACCTGCGTGACAACATGAAGGTGTCGCTCGCCCACTGCGTCCAGCGCGACCTGCACTTCGCGATCGTGGACGAGGTCGACTCGATCCTGATCGACGAGGCCCGGACGCCGCTCATCATCTCGGGGCCGTCCGAGGACAACACCGCGATCTACCAGGTGGCGAACCGGGTGATCCCGAACTTGAAGCCGGGCACCAAGGGTGAGGCCTCGAAGGGCATCGAGGAGACCGGCGACTACTGGATCGAGGAGAAGTCGCACAGCGCCACGCTCACCGAGGAGGGCGTGCACAAGGTCGAGAAGATGCTGTCGGTCGAGAACCTCTACGACCCGGCGCTCCTCCCCGTGCTGCATGCCGTCCACCAGGCGCTGATCGCCCACACGCTCAAGAAGCTCGACGTGGACTACGTCGTGCGCGACGAGGGCGGCAAGAAGGAGGTGGTGATCGTCGACGAGTTCACGGGCCGGCTGATGCCGGGCCGGCGCTGGTCCGACGGTCTGCACCAGGCGGTCGAGGCGAAGGAAGGCATCACGGTCCAGAACGAGAACCAGACCCTCGCGACGATCACCTTCCAGAACTTCTTCCGCATGTACGACAAGCTCGGCGGCATGACCGGCACCGCGGACACCGAGGCTCCGGAGTTCGCGAAGATCTACAACCTCGACGTGCTGGTGGCGCCGAGCAACCGGCCGGCGATGCGGAAGGACCTCTCCGACCTGGTCTACAAGTCGAAGCGCGAGAAGTTCGACGCGGTGGTCGAGGAGATCAAGCTGCGCCACAACGGCGGCAAGGATCCCATCACCGAGGAGGTCTACCCGGGCGGCCAGCCGATCCTGGTCGGCACGATCTCGATCGAGACCTCGGAGATGCTCTCGAAGAAGCTCCTGAAGTGGGGCATCAAGCACAACGTCCTGAACGCGAAGCAGCACGAGCGCGAGGCCGAGATCGTGGCCCAGGCCGGGCGCTTCGGCGCCGTCACGATCTCGACCAACATGGCCGGCCGCGGCACCGACATCCTGCTCGGCGGCAACCCAGAGTTCCTGGCGCTCGCGAAGTGCCAGGGCGACAAGAACCACCCGGACTACCCGTCGACGCTCGCGCGCTACGAGGCCGAGTGCGTGGGCGAGCGCCAGAAGGTGATCGAGGCCGGCGGCCTCCACATCATCGGCACCGAGCGTCACGAGAGCCGGCGCATCGACAACCAGCTCCGCGGCCGCGCCGGCCGCCAGGGCGACCCGGGCTCCTCCCGCTTCTTCCTCTCCCTCGAAGACGACCTGATGCGGATCTTCGGCGGCGAGAACATCAAGCCCTGGATGGAGCGCCTCGGTCTCGAGGACGGCGAGGCGATCGAGCACCGCTTCGTGACGCGCGCGATCGCGAACGCGCAGAAGAAGGTCGAGGCCCGGAACTTCGACGCGCGAAAGCACGTCCTCGACTACGACGACGTGATGAACAAGCAGCGCAAGGCCTTCTACGGCCGGCGCCGCCAGCTCCTCGCCCAGGACAGCGTGCACGACGAGGTGCTCGAGATGGCCGAGGGCGCCCTCGTCACCATGCTCGACGATCATCTGCCCGAGAAGGGCGCGACCGACACCGAGAACCTCGACGCCCTCGCGCGCGACCTCGAGCAGCTCTTCGGCGTGCGCTTCGACCCGACGCATCCGCCCTTCGTGGACGAGGCCGGCGACCCGGTGGGCAAGCGCGATCGCGATGCGGTCGGCCACGCGATCCTCGAGAAGCTCGTGGCCTTCCTCGACGAGAAGCGCGCGCACTGGGACGAGGTGGCGGGGCGCTACGCGGAGCTCGGCTACCCGAGCTTCCTCGAGATCGAGAAGCACGTGCTGCTCGACACCCTCGACAAGCAGTGGAAGGACCACCTGCACAACATGGACGGCCTGCGCGAGGGCATCAGCCTGCGCGGCTACGGGCAGAAGGATCCGAAGGTCGAGTACCAGCGCGAGGGCTACCAGCTCTTCCAGGAGATGGACTCCCGCGCCGACGGCCTCGCGCTCGAGCGCATCTTCAAGGTCGTGATCCGCGAGCCGCAGGTTGCGACGCAGCCGGCGCCCGCCGCCGCGCCGGCGGGGCAGGGCGTCGCCGCCGCAGCGTCTGCGCCGCAGCGCCCCGCGCCGCCCGTCGCGCCGGGCTCCGCGATCCAGCGCGTGCCCGCGGCCCTGCGCACGCCGCCGCGTCCCGCCGCCGGCGCGCCCGCCGGGGGCAACGTGCCTCGCGTCGGCCGCAACGATCCCTGTCCCTGCGGCAGCGGGCAGAAGTACAAGAAGTGTCACGGCGTGAATGGCTGAGGCCGCGTCCGACGCAGTCTCGAGCCCGATCGTCCCCGGCTTCCGCGCTGCCGGCGTGCGCTGCGGCATCAAGCAGAAGGGCCCGGACCTCGCGCTGATCGCGAGCGACGCGACGGCCGCCGCCGCGGCCGTCTTCACGCGCTCGACGGTCGTGGGCGCGCCGGTCACGGTCTCGCGCGAGCACGTGCGTCGCGGGAGGCTCCGTGCCGTCGTGGCGAACAGCGGCTGCTCGAACGTCGCCATGGGCGCGCGCGGCATCCGCGATGCGAAGCGGATGGCGGGCCTCGCCGCCGCGGCGCTCGGCTGCAAGCCCGAAGAGATCCTGGTCGCCTCCACCGGCGTGATCGGCGAGCCGCTCCCGATGGAGAAGATCGAGGCCGGCGTCGCCGCCGCCGCCCGCGCGCTCGCGCCCGCGGGCCTCGCCGACGCATCGCGCGCGATCATGACCACCGACCTCGTGCCGAAGCTGCGCGCGACCACCGTGCGCCTCGGTCGCGCGACGGTCCACCTCGCCGGCATGGCGAAGGGCTCGGGCATGATCGAGCCCGACATGGCCACGATGCTCTCGTTCCTCGTCACCGACGCCGCGATCGCGCCGCCCTACCTGCGGCGCCTGCTGCGCGACGCCGCCGACGCGAGCTTCAACCGCTTGACGATCGATGGCGAAGGCTCGACCAGCGACACCTGCGCGCTGCTCGCGAACGGCGTCGCCGCCAACGCCCCGCTCCGCGCGCCGACGAGCCCCGGCACCCGCGCCTTCGCCAGCGCTCTCGGCGAGCTCTGCCAGGAGCTCGCGAAGGACGTGGCGCGCGACGGCGAGGGCGCCACCAAGCTCGTCACCGTCCGCGTGAGCGGCGCCCGCAGCGCCGCCGACGCCGAGCGCGCCGCCCGCCGCATCGCCAACTCGATGCTGGTCAAGACCGCGCTCTTCGGCGGCGACGCCAACTGGGGCCGCATCCTCCAGACCGTCGGCGCCGGCCGCGTCCCCCTCGACCTCGCCCGCACCGAAGTCACCCTCGCCGGCATCCCCGTCTTCAAATCCGGCACCAGCGCCGGCCCCGAAGCCCGCGCGAAAGCCCAGGAAGCCATGCAGACGAAAGAAGTCGAAGTCGCCGTCAAACTCGGCCGAGGCAGAGGCAGCGCCACGATCTGGACCTGCGACCTCACCTACGACTACATCCGCATCAACGCCGAATACCGAACCTGATCCCATCCCCGACTCTCAACCAGCAGCCGCATCTCCCTTCCGCATCCGAGCCCCGCGCAACGGGACCTGCGTCGAAACGCGACACGAGCGACGAGGCCCGGCGAGGCGCGGGGGTGGAGGGGGCGGCCGCCGACATGTGAGGCCCCTCGCTCCCCGCCGAGCCCCCGCCGCGCGGGGAGGGCCAGGAAACCAATGCCCAAGCGGCGACGCCCCGTAGCCCGACACGCGCCCGCGCTACCTCCGCACGCGCGGCCGAACCCGAGGCGGCCGCCCCCTCCACCCCCGCGCCCCCCGCCAAGACGAAGCGAAGCGGCATCCAAAACGAGGACCCGGACCAGAAGGCTGCGCAGGGGAGGTGCGTCTGCTACCTCCCCGCCACTTCACACGTTCCGGACCGCCCGAGCGGTGCCGGCGCGAGCCCCGGATGCCCCAGGCCTCCGGCGCGGACGCCGGCTTCGGGAGCAACGGCCGGGGCGGAGGACCAACCGCGAAGGAGTTCGTATGTCCGAGACCCCGGCCACGGGGACGGGCGCCGGCATGACCGCCGCCCTCGAGCCGACCCCCCTCAGCCTGAAGAGCCTGCTCGAAGCGGGCGTCCACTTCGGCCACCAGACCCGGCGCTGGAACCCGCGCATGCGCGAGTACATCTACGGCGAGCGCCAGGGCATCCACATCCTGAACCTCGATCACACGCTCGAGCTCTTCAGCGAGTCGCTCGAGTTCCTGCGCGACACCGCGGCGGCGGGCGGCAAGGTGCTCTTCGTCGGCACCAAGCGGCAGGCCGCGCCGTCGATCGAGACCGAGGCGCGTCGCGGCGGCCAGTACTGGGTCAACAACCGCTGGCTCGGCGGCATGCTCACGAACTTCCGCACCGTGAAGAAGTCCGTGGAGCGCTTCAAGGAGCTGAAGGGCATCCTCGAGAACGAGGAGAAGGCCGCGGAGTACTCGAAGCGCGACCGCGCGCAGATGAGCCGCGAGTTCGAGAAGCTGCGGCGCTCGCTCGAAGGCATCCAGGACATGTCGCGCCTGCCGGACGCGCTGTTCGTGATCGACGTCGGCCTCGAGCACATCGCGATCACCGAGGCGCGGCGCCTCGGCATCCCGATCGTCGCCGTGGTGGACTCGAACTGCGATCCCGACGGCGTGGACTTCGTGGTGCCGGGCAACGACGACGCGCTGCGCGCGATCCAGCTCTACTGCCGCCACGTCGCCGACGCCTGCCTCGAGGGCGCCGAGACGCACCAGGCGCGGCTCCAGAGCGACGAGCGCAATGCGCCGGCCGAGGCGCAGCGCGAGGGCGCGGCGCCGAGCTCGGGCCGCGTGGTCGTCGACATCAAGCAGCCGCCGCGCCGCGGGCGCGGCGGAACGCACTCGTCCGGCGGGCCGCGCGCGGGCCGGCCCGGGCCGCGCGCGGCGGGCGGTGGCGGCGGCGACGCCGAGGCTGCGGCCGCGCCCGGCGAGGTTGCGACCGAGACCCCGGAGTAGCCGAGGCGGGCCACGGGGCCCGCCTTCCTTTCCAACCCCTTCCGGCCGCCGCCGTGGGATGCTGCGGGGGCCGGGCCGGCCCGCGCGCGGGCCGCACGAGAACGAGCGAGGTTCGACGTGACCGAGATCTCCGCAGCCGCGGTGAAGGCGCTTCGCGACCAGACGGGCGCGGGCATGATGGACTGCAAGAAGGCGCTGGCCGACGCGGCCGGCGACACGGCGAAGGCCGGTGAGCTGCTGCGCGAGCGCGGCCTCGCGAAGGCCGTGAAGCGCGAGGGCCGCGAGACGACCGAAGGCGCGATCTCGATCGCGCTCCAGGGCGCGACCGGCGCGCTGGTCGAGCTCGCGTGCGAGACCGACTTCGTGGCGAAGACGGACGACTTCCAGAAGCTCGCCTCGAGCCTGGCCGAGGCGGCGGCGGCCGATGCTGCCCTCGGCACCCCCGCGGCGCTCGCCGAGGCGAAGATCGGCGGCGAGCTCGCGCGAGAGAAGATCGGCGCGGCGATCGGGAAGCTCGGCGAGAACATCGTGCTGCGCCGCGTGGCGCGGCTCGCGGTGCCGGGCGACGGGCTCGTCGCGGGCTACGTCCATGCGGGCGGGAAGCTCGGCGTGCTGGTCGGCCTGGCCACGGCAGCCGACAAGACGCAGGCGGCGGCGCTCGGCCGCGACCTCGCGATGCACGTCGCGGCGGCAGATCCGTCGCCGGTTGCGATCGACCGCAGCGGCGTGCCGAAGGACCTCGTCGAGAAGGAGCGCCAGATCTTCCGCGCCCAGGCCGAGCAGAGCGGGAAGCCGGCGAACGTGCTCGACCGGATCGTCGAGGGCCGGATCGGCAAGTACTACGGTGAGGTCTGCCTGCTCGAGCAGCCCTTCGTGAAGGATCCCGACCGCAGCATCGGGAAGCTCCTCGAGGAGGCGGGCAAGCAGCTCGGGAAGCCCGTCACGGTCACGGGCTTCGTGCGCTTCAAGCTGGGAGAGGCGTCGGGGCAGTGAAGGCGGCGTACCGGCGGATCGTGCTCAAGCCCTCCGGCGAAGGCCTCGCCGGCGAGAGCGGCTTCGGCATCAGCACGGCGACGATCCGCCGCCTCGCGGCGGAGATCCGCGAGGTCAGGCAGCTCGTTCCCGAGGTCGGCATCGTGACCGGCGGCGGCAACGTGATCCGCGGCGTGAACGCGGCGCAGCAAGGCATCGACCGCGCAAGCGCCGACTACATGGGGATGATGGCGAGCGTGATCAACGCGCTCGCGCTCCAGGACGCCCTCGAGAAGGAGGGCCTCGACACGCGCGTGCTGACGGCCCTCGAGATCAAGTCGGTCGCGGAGCCGTACATCCGCCGGCGCGCGATGCGGCACCTCGAGAAGGGGCGGATCGTGATCTTCGCGGCGGGCACCGGCAACCCGTACTTCAGCACCGACACCGCCGCCGCGCTGCGCGCCGCCGAGATCCACGCCGAGGTGATCCTGATGGCGAAGCACGCGACCGACGGCGTGTACGACTCGGACCCGCGCACGAACTCGAACGCCCGGCGCTACGAGCGGCTCACCTTCGACGAAGCGATCGTGAAGAACCTGCGCGTGATGGACCAGACCGCGATCGCGCTCTGCCGCGAGAACCGGCTGCCGATCGTGGTCTTCGACGGCAGCGTGCCGGGCAACCTGCAGAAGATCGTCTGCGGCGAAGCGATCGGCACGCGCGTCGAGGAGTAGGCGCGTACAACCGGAGGGAGGAAAGCGATGGCGGCCGACGACGCAGGGGTGGTGATCGACGGAGCGAAGGAGGGGATGGAGAAATCGATCGCATCCCTGAAGCACGACCTCCAGCGCGTGCGAACCGGGCGCGCGAACCCGCAGCTCCTCGAGGGCATCCGTGTCGACTACTACGGCACGCCGACGCCGCTCAACCAGATGGCGAACCTGACCACGCCGGATCCGCGCCTGATCGTGATCGCGCCCTACGACAAGTCGATGCTCGGCCCGATCGAGAAGGCGATCCAGACCTCGAACCTCGGCTACACGCCGACCAACGACGGCAAGCTGGTGCGGATCCCGATCCCGCCGCTCACCGAGGAGCGGCGCAAGGAGCTGGTCAAGCAGGTCCACAAGCTGGCCGAAGAGCACAAGCTCGGGGTGCGCGAGTCGCGCCGGGAAGCGCTGCAGATGCTCAAGGAGATGGAGTCGGACGGCGATCTACCCGCTGACGACAAGCATCGCTTCGACAAGAAGGTCCAGGACCTGACCGACGAGTACGTGAAGAAGATCGACGAGATCACGGGCGCCAAGGAGAAGGAGATCCTCCAGGTTTGAGCGCCGGGGAGTGCCAGCAGCGACGGATCCGCAGCGATCGGATCCCGCGCCACGTGGCCGTCATCATGGACGGCAACGGACGCTGGGCCGAGGCGCGCGGTCTGTCCCGGAACGAGGGCCACCGCGCGGGCCTCGACTCCGTGCGCGGCATCGTGCGCGCGGCCCACGACCTGGGCGTCCGCTGGCTCACGCTCTACGCCTTCTCCCTCGAGAACTGGAACCGGCCCAAGGCCGAGGTCGACCAGCTCATGCGCCTGCCCGAGGAGTTCTTCGAGACCGAGATGGAGAACCTGATGGCGAACGGCGTGCGCGTGCGCACGATCGGGCGCCCGGAGCTCCTGCCGCCCGGCGTGCGCCGCCGGGTGGAAGAGGCGGTCGCGAAGACCCGCGACAACGACTCCATGACCCTCGTGTTCGCCCTCTCCTACGGAGGCCGCCAGGAGATCGTGGACGCCGCGCGGCGGTTCGCGCGCGACGTCGAGGCCGGCAAGGTCGACCCGGACCGGCTCGACGAGAAGACGTTCTCCGCATACCTGTACGATTCCGAGATCCCGGACCCCGACCTGCTGATCCGAACCGGCGGCGAGGAGCGGGTGTCGAACTTCCTGCTCTGGCAGATCGCGTACGCGGAGATCTACACGACGGACGTGATGTGGCCGGACTTCGGGAGATCGCACCTGGTCGACGCGATCCTCGACTACCAGGGGCGCGAGCGACGCTTCGGCATGACCAGCGCCCAGGTGCGCGGCGGACGCACGGCAGCCCCGCCGTCCGCAGGAGCCGTGAAGAAGCTGGAGGATCGGTGAAGAAGCTCGCCATCCTCGGCAGCACCGGAAGCGTCGGCGAGCAGACGCTCGCCGTCGCGGAGGCCTTTCCCGACCGCTTCCGCGTGACGGCCCTGGCTGCGGGACGGAACGTCGAGAAGCTCGCGGAGCAGGTGCGCCGATTCCAGCCCACGCTGGTGTCCGCTGGCGACGCCATGCTGGCCGACGCGCTGCGCGCTCGGCTCTCCGGCGAGGCGTCGCTGCCGCGCATCGTCCACGGCGATGCCGGACTGATCGAGGTCGCGACCCACGACGCCGACCTGGTGGTGGCCGCCCTCGTCGGCGCGGTCGGCCTCGAGCCGACCCTCGCCGCGATCCGTGCCGGTCGCGACGTGGCCCTCGCGAACAAGGAAGTGCTCGTGATGGCGGGCGCCCCGGTGCTGCGGGAGGTGAAGGCGCGCGGCGTGCGCCTCCTGCCCGTCGACAGCGAGCACAGCGCGATCTTCCAGGCGCTCGCGGGCCAGCGTCACGAGGACGTGTTCCGCCTGATCCTGACCGCCTCGGGCGGGCCCTTCCGCACCTGGAGCGCCGAGCGCATCGAGCACGCGACGCTCGCGGACGCGCTCAAGCATCCGAACTGGAGCATGGGCCCGAAGATCACGATCGACTCCGCGACCCTGATGAACAAGGGCCTCGAGGTGATCGAGGCGCGCTGGCTCTTCGACCTGCCGCCGGAGCGGATCGAGATCGTGGTGCACCCGCAGTCGATCGTGCACAGCCTGGTCGAGTTCGTGGACGGCTCGGTGCTGGCGCAGCTCGGGCTGCCCGACATGCGGGTGCCGATCGCGGTCGCGCTGGCCCATCCCGAGCGGCTGCCCCTCGACCTGCCGCGCCTCGATCTCGCGAAGGCCGAGCGCCTCGACTTCGAGGCGCCGGACCGCGTCCGCTTCCCGGCGGTGGAGCTGCCCTTCGCCGCGCTGCGGGGCGGCGAGGCGGCACCGGCGGTGCTGAACGCCGCGAACGAGGTGGCGGTGGCGGCCTTCCTGGACGGCCGCATTCCGTTTGCCGAAATCGTCGCGACCAACGCTTCCGTGCTCGAGAGCCACCTCGCCGAGGCCGGCGGCCACGCCGTGCGCGACCTCGCCGACGTGCGCGCGGCGGACGCGTGGGCGCGCGCCGAGGCCCGCGCCCGGCTCGGCCTGCGGGAGGGCTCCGCGTGATCGCGTTCTCCTACCTGTTCGCCCTGGTCGTGATGCTCGGCGTGCTGGTCTTCGTGCACGAGCTCGGACACTTCCTGGTGGCGAAGGCCTGCGGCGTGCGCGTGCTCAAGTTCTCGCTGGGCTTCGGCCCGACGATCGGCTTCGGGCGCTGGAAGCTCGCATGGACGCGGGGCGGCACCGAGTACGTGATCGCGTGGTTCCCGCTCGGCGGCTTCGTCAAGATGCTGGGCGAGAGCCCGGGCGAAGAGGACGACCCCGAGGCGCGCGTCCATCCCGATGAGACGCTCGGCGCGAAGCCCGTCTGGCAGAAGCTCGCGATCGTCTTCGCGGGCCCGGCCATGAACCTGCTGCTCCCGGTCGTGATCTTCACCGGCATGCTCTTCGCGGGCATCCCGCGGGCGCTCCCGGTGATCGGAACCGTCGAGGCGAGCTCGCCGGCCGCGACCGCCGGCTTCCGGCCCGACGATCGCATCGTGAAGATCGGCGACGAGCCCGTCACCTGGTGGGACGACGTCGAGGAGGGCCTGCGCGCGCAGCCCGGCGCGGCGGTCCCCGTCACGATCGAGCGCGACGGCGCGACCATGACGCTCGTGCTGCCGGTCGCGGCGCGCGCCGGGCTCGATCCCTTCGGCGGCGTGAAGCAGGTCGGCTGGTCCGGTCTCGGCCACGCGCGCCTCGCGGCGACCCTCGGCGTGCCGAAGGCCGATGCGCCCGCCGCCGCGGCGGGCCTGCGCTCGGGCGATCGCGTGAAGGCGCTCGGCGGCCTCACGGTCGAGGACTGGGACGACTTCACGCGCGCCCTCGCTGCGCCGGCGACAGCTCCCCGCGCGCTCGCCATCGAGCGCGGGCCCGAGGATTCCGTCGCGCGGCTCGAGATTCCCCTGCCGCCCGACGCGACCTCGCCCGAGGCGCTCGGCGTGGTGCCGGCCGCGGTGCTGGTCTCGCGGGTCGAGCCCGGCTCGCCGGCAGAGCAGGCGGGCCTCCGCTCGGGCGATCTGCTGGTCGCGCTCGACGGCGGGCCGGTCGGGAGCTTCGCGGCATTCGCGGAGACCGTGCGCGCGAGCGGCGGGCGACCGCTCGACGTGGCCTACGCGCGCGACGGCGCGACGACCCACGTCTCGATCGCGCCGCAGATGCGCGAGGTCGACACGGGCCTCGGCGTCAAGGAGCCCCGCTACCTGATCGGCATCTCCGCCGAGGCGCCGGCGCTGCTCGGCGCGGTCGGCGAAGAGGTCGCGCGCAATCCGCTCGTCGCCGTGACGCGCGCCGTCGCCATGACCGGCGAGGTCACGAAGATCTTCCTCCAGGGCCTCGGCAAGATCGTCACCGGCGAGGTCTCGCGCAGCCAGATCGCCGGCCCGATCGGCATCGCCGAGATCGCCCACAGCGCGCTGCAGCGTGGCTTCGAGGCCTACCTCTCCACGCTGATCCTGATCAGCATCAACCTCGGCATCCTGAACCTGCTGCCGATCCCCGTGCTCGACGGCGGGCAGGCGCTGCTCTTCCTGATCGAGGGCGTGAAGCGCTCGCCGGTGTCGCTGCGCACGCGCGAGATCGTGCAGCAGATCGGTGTCACGGTGCTCGTGACGCTCATGGGCTTCGCGTTCTGGAACGATCTCTCGCGCCACTGGTCGAGCTTCGTCGGCTGGCTCAAGAGCAGCGCCGGCCTGTAGCGGCGTGCGCCTCCTCGCCCTCGAGACGGCGACGGGCGGCGCGGGCGTCGCCCTCGCGGACGACGAGCGCGTGCTCGCGGAGATCGCGCTCGGCGCCGAGCGCGCCGTCTCCGAGCAGCTCCTGCCCGCGATCGACGCGCTGCTCGCCCTCTCGGGCACCGGCCGCGAGGAGATCGAGGCCTTCGCGATCTCGATCGGGCCGGGCTCCTTCACCGGGCTCCGCGTCGGCCTCGCGACCGTGAAGGGCCTCGCGTTCCACAGCCCGGCGCCGGTCGCCGCGGTGCCCACCCTCGCGGCGCTCGCGGCCGCGGTCCTATCGCCCGGGCCCGTGGCAGCGCTGCTCGACGCCCGGCGCGGCGAGGTCTACGCGGCGGTCTACCCCGAAGCCGGCGCCCTCGAGCCGAGCGTCCTGGCCGAGGGGGTCTACGAGATCGGCGCCCTGGCGGAGCGGCTCCCGGCGGGCTGCACGGTGGTGGGCGAGGGCGCGCTGCTCCACGGCGAGATCCTCACGGGCCGGGGCCTCGTCCTCGGCGGGCCGGGACACGCCTACGCGCGGCCGGCCGAGGTCGCGCGCCTCGGGGCGCGGCTCCTCGCGGCGGGGGCCGGGGCGCGCGCCGGGGACCTGACGCCGCGCTACCTGCGCCGGGCCGAGGCCGAGGTCCGCCGCACAGGCGAGAGGCTCGAGCCCGCCGGCTGAGCCGGCGCCGGGCCCAGGCGGTTCCGGCGCGGCTTTGACATGCACGCGCGGGCTCGATTACTCTGCGCGGACCGGTCCACCGATCCGCAACCCGGACGGCGGTCCCGACTCTCAACCCCTCGTCCGGTGATCCCCACCACGGGCCCGGGCGGAAACGCGAGGCGAACCCTCGCGCGGAGGTCCTGATGGCGACGACCCGCGTCGCGACGAACGGTTCCGACGTTCTCCTGATGGCACTGAAGGAAGAGGGCGTCGACGTCCTCTTCGGCCACCCCGGTGGCGCCGTCCTCCACATCTACGACGCGATCCACCGCCATCACTTCCGACACGTGCTTGCGCGCCACGAGCAGGGCGCGGTGCACATGGCCGACGGCTACGCGCGCGCGACGGGCCGGCCGGGCCTCGCGCTCGTGACCTCGGGCCCCGCGCTGACGAACGCGATCACGGGCATCGCCACCGCGTACTCGGACTCGATCCCGATGGTCGTGATCTCGGGCCAGGTGCCGACCCACGCGATCGGCAGCGACGCCTTCCAGGAGGCCGACAACGTCGGCCTCACGCGTCCCGTCACGAAGCACAACTACCTCGTGAAGGACGTGAAGAACCTGGCGGCGACGATCAAGGAGGCGTTCTACATCGCGACCACCGGGCGGCCGGGCCCCGTGCTGGTGGACATCCCGAAGGACATCTCGGGCGCGCCCTGCGAGTTCTTCTACCCGAAGGAGATCCGGCTCGAGCACTACCAGCCCTGCGTGGACGGGCACTGGGGGCAGATCAAGAAGGCCCTCGCCCTGATCCGACAGGCGAAGCGGCCGGTGGTCTACTTCGGCGGCGGCGTGATCCTGTCGGGCGCCGGCGCGGAGGTGCGGCAGTTCATCGAGACCCTGCGCCTGCCGACGACCTACACGCTGATGGGGATCGGCGGGATCCCCGGTGACCATCCGCTCTCCCTCGGCATGCTCGGGATGCACGGCACCTACCGCGCGAACCTCGCCGTCGACCAGTGCGATCTCCTGATCGCGATCGGCGCGCGCTTCGACGACCGCGTGACGGGCAAGCTCGACGAGTTCAGCCAGCGCTCGAAGAAGATCCACATCGACATCGACCCCACGACGATCCGCAAGAACGTCCACGTCGACGTGCCGATCGTGGGCGACGTCAAGAACTGCGTGCAGAAGCTCCTGAAGCTCGCGGGCGAGACCAAGGACCTCGAGGCTGCGCACCTGCAGATCGCGCCCTGGTGGCGGCAGATCGAGGAATGGGACCGCGAGCATCCGATCGCCTACACCCAGGGGCCGGACGAGACGCTGCTCCCGCAGTTCGTGATCGACCGCATCTTCCAGCTCACGCGCGGGAACGCGATCGTCGCGACCGACGTGGGGCAGCACCAGATGTGGGCGGCGCAGTTCTATCACTGCCAGCGTCCGAACACCTGGCTCTCCTCGGGCGGCCTCGGGACGATGGGCTACGGGCTCCCCGCCGCGATCGGCGCTCAGATCGCGTTCCCGAAGGAGCTCGTCGTCTGCATCGCCGGCGACGGCTCGATCATGATGAACATCCAGGAGCTCGCGACCGCGGTGGAGCACCAGCTCCCGGTCAAGGTCGCGATCGTGAACAACCAATTCCTCGGCATGGTGCGGCAGTGGCAGCAGCACTTCTACGAGAACCGCGAGTCCGAGGTCGACCTGCGCAAGAACCCGGACTTCGTGCTGCTCGCGGAGGCGTTCGGGGCTCTCGGCCTGCGCGCGACGCGCGTGGACGAGGTCGACGCCGTGCTCGAGAAGGCCTTCGCGCATCCGGGCCCGGTGGTGATGGACTTCCGCGTGCGGGAGACCGAGAACTGCTACCCGATGGTCCCGGCGGGAGCGCCGTCCTCCAAGATGCTCCTCCACGATCCGATCGGCTGAGGCGGGGCGGACATGCGACACACGATCTCCGTCCTGGTCCGCAACGAGTTTGGCGTGCTCTCGCGCGTCGCCGGCATGTTCAGCGGGCGTGGCTACAACATCGACAGCCTGAACGTCGCGCCGACGCTCGACGCCAAGGTCTCGAACATGACGATCGTCACCGAGGGCGACGACGAGACGATCGAGCAGATCACGAAGCAGCTCCACAAGCTGATCGACGTGATCAAGGTGACCGATCACCTCGAGGGGACCTTCGTCGATCGCGAGATGGCGGTGCTGAAGGTCGCGCCGCTGCCCGACCAGCGGGCGGAGGTGCTGCGCGTGACGGAGATCTTCCGTGGGCGCATCGTCGACGTGGGCGCGAAGTCGTTCGTGATCGAGGTGACGGGCCGGCGCGACAAGATCGCCGCGCTGGCGAAGCTCCTCGAGCCCCTGGGCCTGCGCGACCTCGTGCGCACGGGCCCCCTCGCCATGGCGCGCGGCTAGGCGCCGCGGCGTACCGCAGCGCGCCGCAGGCGCGCGAGAGGCCCTGTCGCGGTGCTGCGAAGCAGCGCCGCAGCGCCGCGCTGGCAGAGGCGGCGTTCGCAATGAAATCCCCCACGCGGCGCAGCGCCGCAGGAGACCGACACGCGATGGCACTCCGGATCTTCTACGACAAGGACGCGGACCTCGGGCGGCTCGAGGGCAAGACCGTGGCGATCATCGGCTACGGCAGCCAGGGCCACGCCCACGCGCAGAACCTGAAGGACTCCGGTGTGTCGGTGGTCGTGGGCCTGCGCAAGGACTCGCCGACCGTGGCGAAGGCCGAGAAGGCCGGACTCACCGTGCTGACGCCGGCCGAGGCCGCCCACCGCGCCCAGATCGTGATGCTGACGCTGCCCGACGAGACCGCGGCGGAGATCTACCGCAACGAGATCGCGCCCCACATGAGCAGCGGCAAGTACCTGGCCGTGGCCCACGGCTTCAACATCCACTTCCGCCAGATCACGCCGGCGCCGGGCGTGAACGTCTTCATGGTCGCGCCGAAGGGCCCGGGCCACACCGTGCGCAACCACTACGAGCAGGGGAAGGGCGTGCCGTGCCTCGTCGCGGTCGACGCCGATCCCTCGGGCGACACGCTCCAGATCGCGCTCGCCTACGCGAAGGGCATCGGCGGCGGTCGCGCCGGCATCATCGAGACGAACTTCCGCGAGGAGACCGAGACCGACCTCTTCGGCGAGCAGGCGGTGCTCTGCGGCGGGCTCACGGCGCTGATGCAGGCGGGCTTCGAGACGCTGGTCGAGGCCGGCTACGCGCCCGAGATGGCGTACTTCGAGTGCATCCACGAGGTGAAGCTGATCGTCGACCTGATCTACGAGGGCGGCATCGCGAACATGCGCTACTCGGTCAGCAACACTGCGGAGTACGGCGATCTCACCCGCGGCCCGCGCGTGGTCGACGCGCGGACCAAGGAAGAGATGAAGAAGATCCTGCGCGAGATCCAGACCGGGCAGTTCGCGCGGGAGTTCATCCTCGAGAACCGCGCCGGCAAGCCGTCCTTCGAGGCGATGCGGCGGCTCGGCAGCGAGCACCAGGTCGAGAAGGTGGGCGCGACGCTGCGAGGCCTGATGCCGTGGCTGAAGGAGAAGGCGCTCGTGGATCGCTCGAAGAACTAGCGCCGCGGCGTACCGCAGGCGCGCTCTGCGCGCCGGGGAACGCCGCGCTGGCCGAGGAGGCCTTCGCGTGGAGGTAGACGGCAACGGCAGCTACGACGGCCGCCGGCGCAGGCGCCGGCGGGGAGGCCGCGGCCGGCGCCGCGGCCTCGACCTGCTGCCGAACCTCTTCACCACCGGGAACCTGTTCTTCGGCTGGTACACGATCGTCCAGGCGACGCTCGGCGACCCGTGGCACGCGGCGCTCGGCATCGTGCTCGCCATGGTCTTCGACATCCTCGACGGGCGCGTGGCGCGCCTCGCCCGGGCGACGAGCAAGTTCGGCGGAGAGTACGACTCGCTCGCCGACATCGTCTCCTTCGGCGTGGCGCCGGCGATGCTCGCCTTCGCGGCGGGCCACCTGAACGAACTCGGGCGCGCGGGCTGGGTGCTCGCGTTCCTCTACACGGTCTGCGCCGCGTTGCGCCTCGCGCGCTTCAACGTGGCGCCGTCCCGCTACAAGGGGCGCTTCGAGGGGCTCCCGAGCCCGGCGGCGGCGGGCATGGTCGCGGCGGCGACCTGGTTCGCGCAGTTCCTCGAGGAGCGCTTCGGCGACCTCTGGTTCCCGGCGAGCGGGATCGCGATCGGCGTGGCGCTGCTCGGGCTCCTGATGGTGAGCCGGATCCCCTATCAGAGCTTCAAGCAGATCGATCTGCGACACTCGTTCGGAACGCTCGTGGTGCTGGCGGTGGTGCTCCCGCTGGTCGCGATCGAGCCCATGCTGACGATCTTCCTCGTGGTGCTCGCCTACGTGCTGTCCGGCCCGGTGGAGGCGATCTGGCGCTGGCGCACCGGGGCGACGCTCGAGGAGGTGGAGGCGCCGGTCGATGTCGAGGCCGTCGCGGGGGAGGGCGCGCATGAGTCGCACTGACACGTCGGCGGGATCCGTGGACTTCGTCCGGATCTTCGACACCACCCTGCGCGACGGCGAGCAGTCGCCCGGCTGCAGCATGAACCTCGCCGAGAAGCTGACGCTCGCGCGCCAGCTCGAGAAGCTCGGCGTGGACGTGATCGAGGCCGGCTTCCCGGCCGCGAGCGAGGGCGACTTCGAGAGCGTGCGCGCCGTCGCCGCCGAGCTGCGCGAGACGATCGTCTGCGGCCTCGCCCGCACGGGGCGGAACGACGTCGAGCGCGCGATCCGCGCGCTCGAGGTGGCGGCGAAGCCGCGGCTCCACACCTTCATCGCGACCAGCGACATCCATCTCGAGCACAAGCTCCGGATGAGCCGCGAGCGCGTGCTCGAAGAGGTGGACCGGGCGGTGCGGCAGGCGCGCGCGTCGATCGACGACGTCGAGTTCTCCGCCGAGGACGCGACGCGCTCGGACTGGGATTTCCTGGTCACGGTCTGCGAGACCGCGATCGGCGCCGGCGCGCGCACGCTGAACCTGCCGGACACCGTCGGCTACACCACGCCGGCCGAGTACGCCGCCCTGATCCGGCATCTGCGCGAGCGCGTGCGCGGCGCCGAGAACGTCGTCTTCAGCGTGCACTGCCACGACGACCTCGGCCTCGCCGTCGCGAACAGCCTGGCCGCGGTGATCGCGGGCGCGCGCCAGATCGAGTGCACGCTGAACGGGATCGGCGAGCGCGCGGGCAACACCGCGATGGAAGAGTGCGTGATGGCGATGAAGACCCGCCGCGAGGTCTTCTCGGGCCTCGATACGCGCATCCGCACCGCCGAGATCTATCCGTCGAGCCGCCTGCTCTCGTCGATCATCGGCGTCGCGGTGCAGCCGAACAAGGCGGTCGTCGGCGACAACGCCTTCGCCCACGAGGCCGGCATCCACCAGGACGGCGTGCTGAAGGCCCCGATCACCTACGAGATCATGACGCCCCAGTCGATCGGGCGGCCCTCGAACGAGCTCGTGCTCGGCAAGCACTCGGGGCGACACGCCTTCCGCGACCGCCTGGTCGAGCTCGGCTTCGCGCTGGAAGGCGAGGCCTTCGAGCGCGCGTTCCTGCGCTTCAAGGAGCTCGCCGACCGCAAGAAGGTGATCTACAACGAGGACGTCGAGGCGATCGCCGGAGACGCCGTGATCGCGACCGACGATCGCTACGGCCTGGGCGAGCTCGCGATCGTCTCCGGCAGCTTCGTCACGAGCAACGCGACGGTCGAGCTCACGGTGGACGGCGTCGCGCGCAAGACCACCTGTCTCGGCGTCGGCCCGGTGGACGCGATCTTCAAGGCGATCGCGACGCTCACGGACACCAAGAGTGAGCTCGTGCGCTACCAGGTGAACGCGATCACCGGCGGCATGGACGCCCAGGGCGAGGTGTCGGTGACCCTCGCCGAAGGCGGCCGCAAGGTGATCGGCCACGGCGCCCACGACGACATCCTGGTCGCGAGCGCGAAGGCCTACGTGCACGCGCTCAACAAGCTCGAGTGGCACAAGCGGCAGCACGCCGCGGTGGAGCCGAAGGGAATCTGAGGACGATGGACCGCATCCTGCTCCTCCCGGGCGACGGCATCGGGCCCGAGGTCACGATCGAGGCGCAGCGCGTGCTCGAGGCGGCGGCGTCGCGGCGCGGTCGCAAGCTCGAGTTCGCCGAGGAGCTGATCGGAGGCGCCTCCCTCGACGCCCGCGGCACGCCGCTCGCCGACTCGGTGCTGGACGAGGCCCGCCGCTGCAAGGCGGTGCTGCTCGGCGCCGTCGGCGGCCCGAAGTGGGACGCCGCGCCCGTGGATCGGCGCCCCGAGAAGGGCCTGCTGCGGATCCGCAAGGAGCTCGGCCTGTTCGCGAACCTGCGACCCGCGACGGTGTTTCCCGCCCTGGTCGCGGCCTCGACGCTGCGACCCGAGGTGGTCGAGGGCATCGACCTGCTGGTGGTGCGCGAGCTCACGGGCGGGCTCTACTTCGGCGAGCCCCGCGGCCGCTCCGTCGTCGACGGCCGGCGCCGCGCCGTGAACACCCTCGTCTACGACGAGGACGAGATCGTGCGCATCACGCGCGTCGCCTTCGACGCCGCGCGGCTGCGCCGCAAGCACGTCACGCACGTCCACAAGCAGAACGTTCTCGAGGTGTCGCAGCTCTGGGTCGAGGTCGTGGACGAGGTCGCGAAGGGCTACCCCGACGTGACGCTCGTGCACCAGCTCGTCGACTCCTGCGCCATGCTGCTCGTGCGCGAGCCGCGCCGGTTCGACGTGCTCGTCACCGAGAACCTGTTCGGCGACATCCTCTCGGACGAGGCCGCGATGATCACGGGCTCGATGGGCATGCTGCCGTCGGCGAGCCTCGGCGAGGGCGGGCTCGGCCTCTACGAGCCGGTGCACGGCTCCGCGCCGGACATCGCGGGACGGGACGTCGCGAACCCGCTCGCCGCGATCCTCTCGACGGCGATGCTCGCCGAGCACTCCCTCGGCGCGCCCGACGTGGCGGGGGACATCCGCGCGGCGGTGACCGCCGTGCTCGACGCCGGCCATCGCACGCGGGATCTCGTGCTCGAAGGCGAGTCGCGGCCGACCGTCGGCTGTCGCGAGATGGGCGCGCTGGTGCTGCGGTCGCTGGAAGGTCGGGGGTGAGCGGGCGCCCGGCGCTGCGCGTCGGCCTCGCGGGCGCGACCGGAACGCTCGGCGGCGAGCTGCTCCGCCTGCTCGAGGAGCGTCGCTTCCCGATCGGCGAGCTGCTGCCGATCGCGAGCGCCGAATCGCGGGGCTCGGCGGTCGAGCTGCGCGGCGAGCCCTGGGACGTCGCGGGCTCGGACGCATCGCTCCGCGGCCTCGACCTGATCATCCTGTGCGCACCGCCGGGTCCGAGCCTCGAGCTCGCTCGCCGTGCGCTACACGCAGAGGTTCCGTGCCTCGACCTCTCGGGCGCCCTCGCCGGGACGCCCGAAGTTCCCCTCGTCGTGGTCGATCTCGGTGCGACACCGGAGCAGCTGCGTGCGCCGATCGTCGCCGCGCCGGCCGGCCCGGCCCTCGCCTGGGCGCTCGCACTCGCCCCGCTCGCCGCGGCGGCGGGCCTCGAGCGCGTGGTCGGCACGGCGCTCGTCGCGGTCTCCGCCGGCGGTCGCGCGGGGATCGAGGCGCTGTCGCAGGAATCGATCGCGCTCTTCAACCAGCAGGACCTGCCGGAGCCGGAGGTGTTCGGGCAGCCCATCGCCTTCGACTGCCTGCCGAGCCTCGGCGAGGCGGACGAGGAGGGCGCCTCGGCCCACGAGCGCGCCCTCGTGCGCGACCTGCGCGCGCTCCTCGGCGACGCGCTGCGCGTCGGCGTGACGAGCGTGCGCGTGCCGACCTTCACCGGCGACGGTGCGATCCTCGCGATCGAGACGTCGCGGCCGCTCGCGCTCGCCGATGCGCGCGCGCTCCTCGCGAAGGCGCCCGGCGTGAGCGTCGTGGACGAGGCCGGCGCGGGCCCGAGCACGCGCACGAGCGCGGGACAGGAGGAGGTGCTCGTGGGTCGCCTGCGACGGGACCCCTCCCACGAGCGCGGGCTCCTGCTCTGGATCGCCGCCGACGCGCTCTGCGTCGCGGCCCGCAACGGCGCGCTCCTGGCCGAGGCCTGGCTGGCCGCCCGCGCCTGAGCGACGCCGTGCAGACCTTCCGCCTCGTCCTCGAATACGACGGCGCGGGCTTCGCGGGGTGGCAACGCCAGGCCGCGGGCGCGCGCACCGTGCAGGGCGTCCTCGAGGAGGCGCTGGCCCGGATCACGGGCGGCACGCCGGCGGTGACCGGCGCCTCGCGCACCGACGCGGGCGTCCACGCGGAAGGGCAGGTGGCGAGCGCTCGCCTCGAGACGCGGCTCGACCCCGGGACCCTGCGCCGCGCCCTCGAAGCGAACCTCCCCGAAGACGTCGCGGTTCCCGCGCTCGCCCTGGCGCCCGACGCCTTCCACGCGCAGCATGACGCCCGCTCGAAGCTCTACCGCTATGCGGTCTGGAATGGCCGCCCGCGCTCGCCGCTTCGGGCCCGGCGCTTCCACCACCAGCCGGGGCCCCTCGACCTGGCCGCGATGCGCGAGGCCGGCGCGCTCCTGGTCGGTAGCCACGACTTCGCCTCGTTCCAGACCCATGCGGCGGACTGGCACGCCGAAGCCCGGGCCCGCGGCCGGGAGCGCTCGACGGTCCGGACCCTCGGGCGGGTCGAGGTGCTGGGGGAGGCGGGCGGTGAGCTCCGGATCGAGGTCGAAGGGGACGGCTTCCTGCGGCAGATGGTCCGCACCCTCGCCGGGACGCTCCTCGAGGTCGGCCGCGGCCGGCGCGCGCCGGGCTCGATGCCCGACGTCCTCGCGGCGCGGAGCCGGCCCGCCGCCGGGCCAGCCGCGCCCGCCGCGGGCCTCACGCTGGTCCGGGTGGACTACCCGCCCGAGCGCCTCGCGTCGCCCCCGGACGCGGGCGAGGCTCCGCCCGGGTCCGGCCCGCGGCCGGAAAGGCTCGCTCCGACGGGCGCTTGATGGGCCAAACGGGTTGACGCCGCCGGGGGCCCTGGGGTATCAACCGGCCGTCCTGGCCCCCGCCTCGAGCCCGCTCGTCGCGGGGCCCACCGCTCTCGCGCACGCCATCCGGCCCGTTTCGCCCCGCGCGCGCCCGCTCCGTCTCGGAGCCCGGGCCAGCGTCGCGGGCCGGCGGGGTCCGGCCGCGGGCGATCGAGCGCATGCACGTGGACCGAGGAAGGAAGCAGAAGACATGGGATCGAGCGCGCACGCCGCGACCCGCAGCCTGAAGACCGGCGAGTACACGCCGAAGTGGTTCGTCGTCGACGCCTCGGAGCAGGTGCTCGGCCGCCTCGCGACCCGGGTCGCGACCGTTCTGCGCGGCAAGCACCACGCCGAGTTCACGCCTCACGTCGACACCGGCGACTTCGTCGTGATCGTGAACGCCGACAAGGTGAAGCTCACGGGCCGCAAGCGCGAGCAGAAGGTCTATCACCGCCACACCGGCTACACGGGCCACGTGAAGTCCGTCACCGCCGCGAAGCTGCTCGACGGGCCGTACCCGGAGCGCGTGCTCGAGCATGCGGTGCGGCTCATGCTCCCGAAGAACGCACTCGGCCGCCGCATGTTCGCCAAGCTCAAGGTATACGGCGGCCCGAACCATCCCCATCAGGCCCAGAAGCCCGAGGAGCTCCGCGTTGGCTGAAGCCTCTTCTCTCGTCGTGTCCACCGGCCGCCGCAAGACCGCGATCGCGCGCGTGCGGATGCGCCTCGGCACCGGCCAGATCCAGGTCAACGGCAAGCCGATGGACGAGTACTTCACCCGCGAGACCCTGCGGCTCCTGATCCGCCAGCCCCTCGAGACCGTGAACTCCGTCACGCGCTTCGACATCGTGGCGAACGTCGACGGCGGCGGGCCGGCCGGGCAGGCCGGGGCGCTGCGCCACGGCATCTCGCGCGCGATCGAGAAGTTCGACACCACGACGCGCCCGTCGCTCAAGCGCGGCGGCTTCCTCACCCGCGACTCGCGCGTGAAGGAGCGCAAGAAGTACGGCCAGCGCGGCGCTCGCGCGCGGTACCAGTTCTCGAAGCGCTAAGCCACGCGACGTACCGCAGGGGCGCGAAGCGCCCCGAGGTGCCCGGTCGCCGTGCTGCGAAGCAGCGCGGCAACGTCGCGCTGGTTGGCACGATGCTCGAACGGGAGGCCCAGTGCCTCCCGTTCCGCTTTCGGGCCCAGCGTTTGACAGCTCGTCGGAGCGCGTGGTAAGTACCCCCAAACCGCCCCTGAGAGAGCATGCATCGACGGATCCGAACGGCGAGGTCCACGCGCGCAGCGCGTTGGACGCGCGCAGCCTGATGCAAGGGACGACGCGATACCACGCGAGCGATCCCCAGGAAATCCGTCTCTCCGTATCGGCGGTGGTACGCCGTTCTCCCGACGCCGCCGATCTCCTCCTGATGCAGCGCAGCGACAACGGCCTCTGGGGCCTGCCCGGCGGGTACGTCGAGCCCGGCGAGTCCGTGGTCGATGCGGCGCGCCGCGAGGTGCTCGAGGAGACCGGATACGCGGTCTCCGTGGGGCGGCTCGTCGGCGTCTACTCCGACCCCGCGATCCAGGTGATCGAGTACGCCGACGGGCGCCGCGTGCATGCCGTGAACCTCTGCTTCGAGGCGCTCGCCCTCGCGAGCGGCACGGCGACGACGCCCGAGGAGACCCTCGCGATCGGCTTCTTCCCGGCAGACGCGCTGCCCGAGCCGTTCGTCCCGATCCACGGCATTCGCATCGCAGACGCGACGGCCGGCGGGCCGCCGCGCGTGCGATGAACCCGGAGGCAGCATGAGCGCAAGCAGCACGAGCGCAAGGTCCACCAAGTTCATCTTCGTGACCGGAGGCGTGCTCTCGTCTCTCGGCAAGGGGCTCGCCTCGGCGAGCCTCGGCGCGCTGCTCGAGGCGCGCGGCCTCCGCGTCTCGTTCCTGAAGCTCGATCCGTACCTGAACATCGACCCGGGCACGATGAACCCGTTCCAGCACGGCGAGGTCTACGTCACCGACGACGGCGCCGAGACCGATCTCGACCTCGGCCACTACGAGCGCTTCACGCGCGCGCGGATGTCGAAGCTCAACAACGTGACCGCGGGCAAGATCTACGACGCCGTCATCACCAAGGAGCGGCGGGGCGACTATCTGGGCGGCACCGTGCAGGTGATCCCGCACGTCACCGACGAGATCAAGTCGCGGATCCGCGACGCGGCGAAGGGCATCGACGTGCTGCTGGTGGAGGTCGGCGGCACGGTCGGCGACATCGAGTCGCTGCCGTTCCTGGAGGCGATCCGCCAGTTCCGGGCCGACGCGGGGCGCGAGAACACCTGCTACGTGCACATCGCGCTGGTGCCGTACATCGCCACCGCCGGCGAGCTCAAGAGCAAGCCCGTGCAGCACTCCGTGAAGGAGCTCCGCACCGTCGGCATCGCGCCCGACGTGATCGTGTGCCGCACCGACCGCTTCCTGCCGCAGGCGATGAAGGAGAAGATCTCCCTCTTCTGCAACGTGGACCGCGACGCCGTGATCACGGCGAAGGACGTGGAGTCGATCTACGAGGTGCCGCTGATCCTCCACCACGAGGGGCTCGACGAGAAGGTCTGCCAGATCCTGAACATCTGGACCGGCCGGCCGAACCTGCAGCCCTGGGAGGACCTGCTCGAGCGCATCCAGCATCCGGAGCGCGAGCTCGAGATCGCCATGGTCGGCAAGTACGTCGACCTGACGGAGTCCTACAAGAGCCTGAACGAAGCGCTGCACCACGCGGGCATCGCGCACCGCGCGAAGGTGAAGATCGTCTACTACGACTCCGAGAAGCTCACCGACCCGAGCGTGCTCTCGTCGGCGAACGGCATCCTGGTGCCGCACGGCTTCGGCGAGCGCGGCGTCGAGGGCAAGATCCTCGCGGTGCGCTTCGCCCGCGAGCGGCGCATCCCGTACTTCGGCATCTGCTACGGCATGCAGATGGCGGTGATCGAGTTCGCGCGCCACGTCGCGGGCCTCGACCGGGCCAACTCGACGGAGGTGGACGAGAAGACGCCGCATCCCGTGATCGACCTCCTGCCGGAGCAGCGCGGCCTCACGGAGAAGGGCGCGACCATGCGCCTCGGCGCCTACCCCTGCGTGCTCCAGCCGGGCACCAAGGCCTACGCCGCCTACGGCAAGCGCGAGATCAGCGAGCGCCACCGCCACCGCTACGAGTTCAACCCCGACTACCGCGACCGCCTCTCGCGCGCGGGCCTCGTGCTGTCGGGCACCTCGCCGGACGGCCGGCTGGTCGAGGTGATCGAGGTCGCGGACCACCCGTGGTTCGTGGGCTGCCAGTTCCATCCGGAGTTCGAGTCGCGGCCCTTCGCGCCGCACCCGCTCTTCGCGGCCTTCGTGGGCGCGGCGGCAGGGCTGCCGTCGTCGGGTCGGGAGTAGCGCGGGGCCGGCGGGAGACGCCGCTGGACGCGGAGGCGGGCAGGGCGCGCCGACGGGTTGCCGCCGCGCCGCGCATTCGTCAAAGTCAGGGTTCGCGGGACGTTAGCTCAGCTGGGAGAGCGCCGTGTTCACACCGCGGAGGTCGCAGGTTCGATCCCTGCACGTCCCACCACCCGCCTTCCTCGCCGCCGACGGCGAGAATGCCGACCGCGCCGAGAGGATCGGCCCAGTAGCTCAGCCTGGATAGAGCACCAGCCTCCGAAGCTGGGGGTCGCAGGTTCAAATCCTGCCTGGGTCACCACTC